>TARA_R110002003_G_scaffold40_5_pt1 | contig 24542 bp, 31 predicted proteins | sample TARA_R110002003 | Tara Oceans TARA_R110002003 (sample SAMEA4396441) | marine metagenome | biome: Westerlies Biome; feature: [SRF] surface water layer (ENVO:00010504); material: water (ENVO:00002006), including particulate matter (ENVO:01000060) such as... | depth 5 m
GCGTGAGGAAAAAAGAAAAAATAGCCACAAACCACCCCAACACAACACAACATTAGTACCGTACGACGGGAGCGCCCGCCCCGGCATCCTGCACCATGACGCCTTCCTTGACGCCCTGCTTCTCAATACGATGCATCCAATCGTCCTTATTTTCCTTCTTGCGCATCCAGCCACTAAACACCTTCTTCAATCGCGACTTTTGCTCCTCACGGCGCGACACCTTAACCTCGTTGGAAAAGGTGCTGCGGGCGGGCGTGTCGACGCTCATTTTGCGCGAGAAATTTGGGGCCTCGAGACTCATCTTGGGCGACAGGGTGCTGCCTGCGCTCTTCTGGCGCGCGTGGCCGAGGTTGCTCGTCGACGACGATGCCACCAGCGTTGGGGCCGTGGCGGCGAGGCTGTCGGGGGTCAGGGTTTTGGACCGCGACGCGGCTTGCGCTTGGTGTTTGGTGTGCGTTGGGGATCGGGAGGCGAGGGAGGCGGTGAATTGCATGGCGAGAGTATCGGAGCCGCTCCTCCTGTGGGACTTGTGGCTGGCTGCGGTTCGATCGGCCTTTGGCGGGTCCTGCGGACGCATGAGGCTCGCAATGTGTGTGGCAGACGTTGGCGACACGACCTTGTCCGGGACTGTCTGCTCGTTGTCTTTCCATGAGTCTAGACTTGGCAGTGGTGGCAGCTCTCTGTTCAGGTTGACCTGGTTAGCACTGGCCTTCTTTGGTGTCTCTGCCTCCTCAGGCTGGCCCTTTGAGGTTCCTGGCCGGCTGTTGCTTCTCGACGTCGACCTCCGGAGGTTCCAGCTCCGCCAGCCCTGTGTGGAAGCGCTGGGTGGCGGGTCTTGGGAATCTTGGCTGTGTCGAGTGTTTGTCGTGCGGAGGGAGTCGTGGGATGTGGCACGACTCAGGGTGCGGCTGCCGGGAAAGACATATTCCTTGAGATTCTCTTTTATGCTGCGGGCACGGCTCGGTGGACGCACTGCGGTCGGAGGGCGGGCTTGTGGGTCTGACGGGTCCTGCTTCTCTCGCTGCTGCTGCATCCATGCGGTAGCCTGGGCATCGGCAATGGCGGCGGGGGTATCGAGTTGGCGGGACTTTCGCCGCACGGACGAGCTCCTGCTACATGTTAGCCAAACAGCAATGGGCGGTGGTATGGTATTATGACGTACTTCCGGAGGTTGGCCTCGCGCTTGTCGTCGCGGTCGTCCAGCCACGCAAAGTCGGCCCGCTCCCGCTTCCGGCTGCTGTTCGCCCGCGCCGGTGCATCCACCGACCTCCCCAGTGTGAGCTCCGTCTGTTGCAGGCCCCGCGCCTCGAGCGCCGTCTTCAGATCCACGGGCGCGCCTGTGGGCATGCGCACCTTGGGCTCAGGCCGGTCGGCGTTGCGGTCGCGCGTCCGGCCCTCTCTCCGGCGCGCGGGCTGCATGCCGCCAAAGTCGAGCTTGGGGTCGGTGTTCTCCATGCCATGGTCGGACGGCTTGAAGTTCTGCAGGATGAGCTTGCATGCCGCGCGCAGGTCCTGCTCGGTGCGGGTGTCGAGGACGCGGCGCTGGATAAAGGGCGAGAAGTCGGAGATGCTGTCCTTGGACGTGTGTCTGCTGTGCGAGTGCGAGTGCGACTGTGATTGCGACTGTGACTGTGGCTGTGGCTGTGACTGCGAGTGCGACGGCGTGGGCTCTGGGGTGGGCTTGGTGTCGTTCTTGGTAGCGACCTTCTGGGCGGCCGTTAGTCGGACGGATGCGTGGACGAGCACGGTGCAGGTACTTACGACGGGCGCCAAGTTGAAGGAGAACTTGCGTTTCATGGCGGGCAATTGATGTGCTGTACGATGTGTGGGAGCGCTGCGTGCAGGAAAAAGTGCCGTGGGACACAGCAGCGGGCAGTTCGTGGATGGCTGCTCGTGATAACAGTAGAACAGTAGATACAGCCTCTGCCGCCGGTCACCTGTCGTGGATAAGAATGGCTCCGCTGAGTGACGAGAATGCGTCGCGCGCAGCCCGCAGGACATGCAACGAATATGTACGGGCTGCGCTGCTCGTCCCCTCCCGCCAGGAGTTGTTTGTGTTTCAAATAGTAGCTAGCCGCGGGCAGGGAATATCCGGCTAACAAGGCCTCGACGTGATGCGCACCAGGGGCGTGTTTCGGAGTGTGTTAGCGGTGCAGCCAATTGGACTGGTGCACGCGACGAACACCACCACCACCACGTCTGGCGCCCGAAATGGTGCTCGATATCCGGACGCCACCACTCTGCCGTTGCTGCAATCACCGTCAAGCAGCGCCTGCGCGAGAGGAACAAACACCCTCCAGCGGTGCCCTTAACACGGGGAGGAGCCATTGCGTGCTCCTTTCCGGCCAGCAGACTATCGAAATTAGGCGGCGCTGCCTCTGCGCGAATCGCAAACGTCACCGCCCGCAGACACCATCGACATCCCTTGCCAGATCCCCAGATAGCCCGTCGAGGAGAATGTAGGCCGCCTTGGCTGCATGCGCGAGCGAGCCAACTCCAGCGACCGCGCGAGAATTTGAGCACTCGGTCTGTACGCGCGACAGTGCACCGCAATATTCATCACCATGCTAAGTTAACTCGCCGAAATCCTGCGATATACCACGTCCGTTGGCCGAGCTTCTGCCCACTGTCCACCGGCTATGCTGTGCGCCCATGCCCGCTGTGGCCCGTGAGTGCCTGGAAACGGTCGCTTCGATGCTTCTTCTGGGGTCATCCATCGGCCTGTCACCTGTCACTTTAATTGCCTGCAGCGTCTGTTCCATGTTTCCATGCTCGTTCGAGAAGTGCTCGACAACGCCCGTCTCCGCAACGGCACTGGCTAAAGTCGATGCAAATATAGTCGGCCGCAGCAATATCAGTCGCAACCCCACTGCTTATCTGCGCTCGACCCTCTGGCGCAAAGATCGCCGTGTAAGCAGTCGCTTGAGTCTTGGAAGTCGTCCTGCGTCACTTCTTAAAAAAGCAATGGCGTTCCAGCGTCAGGGCGCCTGAGCTGTTAGCACGAACCACGTTGGGGATCCGGATACGAAGCGCATCAGCCTCCACACGGTCAGATGCGATCGTCGCGGCAATGCTGACAGAACGAGGCTGGTGATGCGAAATTAGGCCCGTGTGGGCATGAGCCGGACATGTCATAATTTCAGAAGCAACCGACATTACCGACATAGCAATGTTACATTTCGCGCGATCCTTGAGATAGGAGCTGATGAAGCAGCAAAAAAAGCTCGGACAAAATAGGTCCAAAGCTTCCAATCCAGTTCGCAACAATCGTCGACAAGGCACTGGCGGTCGCACTCCTTACACTCTGATTCACTTCGCAACGCCCCCGTAGCTACAACGGACGCATCTGTATGTGAAGTCTCCTCCCGTTTCCGTCTGATCGCAAGAGCACGTCTTGTGCATCATGCGTAAGGCATACGTGCAGTCGTCCATGCCCAGCTTCCCGTCATAATCGCTACTTTCTCATCACTCCCTCCCTTATCCTCCACCACAACCCACCAAGAGAGTTACCCGCACCATGCCATATCCTTATACGGCCCGAAGCTCGGTCTATCACTCGTGACCTCCCCAGACTACAAATGGTGCTAGCGAGTGCAGAGAAAATTGACGCCGATGGTATGGTGCAAGTAGAAGCTTTGCGGACTCCAGCGACCATAATACTTTGTGAGGTAAGTACATCTTGGTAGCTTGCCGAATACCAGAGGGTCGAAACAATACAGGTAAATTGTGGAAGAATGATTGTGCGTTTCTTCGAAGGCTGATTCTAGCGTTGGATTCTATTGCCTTCCTCGTGATGGCCTTCCAAGTTTGGAAGCTGGACTATCATATAATGGATTCGGACGCCCTTACCAAAGGCAGAGCTGCAAGCCATTGACGAGACGCTTCGGCGCGTGGTCGAGGTACTTTTAGGTGGCCTTGTGACGGACTTGCGAGGTTGACGCCTGTCAGCAACTTTCGTGCAGTTAGGCGCTGGGGTGTCTCAGTATGAGGGGGCGAAGCTCTTGCGCTAAGTCAGTGTGGGTGAAGATGGTTCTCACTGGTGGCCTGCCCCGCTTTCCACTGTGTCGTACCGCCAGCTTTGCAAGTCTTCTACTACCTGCTTCTGGTCACTCATTCACCATTCGCCTAACCTTTGATCCTCGATAATCCTCGACACATGTATTCAACAATGCCAGCACTGACCCTATCTGACGCGATCTTCAATCCTCAAGTGCAGTCGAAGTTCTTCATTTTATCGCTCGAGTTGAGGCAAGCGATCTATAGCTACCTTGTACCACACGGAATACACATCAACATTCGTCCAGGAATATTCTCCGTATCGGTCTGCGTCCAGTCTTGCCCGAATGACTCTTCTTATGGTGAAGAGCGAAGGTGGCGTCTTACTCCTTATACTGTTTCAGATACTGTGTATCCACGGCGTTTACGGTCTAGCTGGGTAAGTGGCGCATGGACTGGGTGTGACCCCGCCCTGACTATGTTTCTCTTGGTGCATATAGGGTCTTCACTGGGAATGCGAAGAGATTGCCCTTGGAACGAACCACACTGTCGAGGAATTGAGGGACACCCGCATGGATTTTATGCTCACGTGCAAGAGGATGTATGTTTGTGCAATATCCCTGACTGTATACGCTCTTACCATGATACAGGCGTGCAGACCTGGTGGACTTTCTCATAGACGTCGCCCCATGCCATGTAACTGATCTGACAACGCTACATCACATTCTTCAGCCGACATTCACACCCATTTCCGAATTCTGGGCTGTGGCCGTTACGCGGATCCAGATCCTGAGTATCACTCTCCGGTTGCCACTGAAGACTTTCGAAGGAATAGAACAATTCCACGAAAACAAAACTGATAGTAACGTGACAAACACACCGGCTTGGCTAACACTATGCCCTGCAATCAAAGGGCTAAAGCAGCTTCGAAAGCTGCACCTATGGGCCGATCACACCAGCACAGAAACTTGGACCCTCGTCAACGAGCGTGCCTTCCTTTCTCCACTCGAAGAACTGTCCAAGTCATCAAATTTAGACATATCCGTAATTCTCCCCAAGCTCTTTCCTCGCTACGAATCTCCAGCGCGCCACTATGTTCATACAAGTCCTCCGCCTCCATACACCTTGATACGCAGATTGCGACAACGCTGGCACGCTCCCGGACCGGGCAAGTACTCGGGTAGCGTCATCTACGCACAGGATTTCCCGATACTTTTCGTTGGCGATTCCGATGACGATCTGGAAGTCATAGAGCGGAGAGAGAGAAAGGCGTGGGAGGATGGTGAGGATGTGGAAGCTCTGTGATGCGAAAAAGTTTGTTCACGCGACTTCGTGGCATGGATCGCTCCCCGAACCCCGGGATTTGATAATTCATCGATCGAGAAGCTGAGAACACATTAGGAAGAAGCTCTGGGCGCTGCAGGTCGATGTTGCTATGGAATTAGCAAGCGGCTCTGGCGAGATGTAAGGGGACGACATTGCGCTGGAGGATGGTGATGCTTGATGTACGATCGATCCTGGTATTAGGTCCGTCGATTCAAACATCTATAATGGTGGGAGTCTATGTACGGTGGGTAGGAGGTGAGTGGGATCGACGGCATGATGCTGTGCCGATCAAATTATGACGGCTTTCTGTTCTTGGAGTCGATGAACCCGTGGACCTTTCGTTCTGTCCGGACCAGCAAAATCCATGAAGAGAGACACCGCAATCCGCCATGTACGGCGCACGAATATCCAACAGGGACGTCCACGCTCATCGCGAGATTACACAGAGCCACAAAACGCACTGATCACTCATAGGTCGCTTGGTCTTGGTGTCTGCCTTCCTCAGAGCTTCCATGATATCCACAACTAGATGCTCCAACTTCAAGAGCATCTAATCGAATGCTCTTAATTAGCCCAGATCGATAGTCATACTACTTGTCTATTTGTGTGCACTCGAGAATGCAAGCAACAACCTCGGAGCCCTCTCACCAATCTTCACAACAGTCTACCAGCCAACATCCAACACCGCGCACTACCGTCTTGTACCACCATTTTAGTCACAATGCAGCTCAAGCTCAAGCACGTATCGCGCCCGAGCATCCAAAGCACGCACACAATCATGCCTAGCTAGTACAATCAAATACCATGTCCTTCACCCTCCAACCTCCCTCTCCAGCACCTAAACGCGCCATCTACGCCACTCCCAGAGCCCACAACATCCAAGCCAAACCCGTCAAACCACCTCCCAAGCAACCATGAAGCATTCCCCACCGCACCCAACCAACCCCACACCCACCAAAGCGACAATCTACCAGTACACAGCCATCGCCCTCGTCGCACTCATCCACCTCCTTGACGACCACCCCCGCCATATCCGACACCGCGAGACGCACGGCAATGACGATCCACCAAAGCACAGTGCCAGACGCCCATCAACGTCGGAAACGGCAGGCCGCAGCAGTGTCCGCGAGCGCTATAGGCCGCCAACGTCGCCGCTTCGACCGCGCAGATCAGAGACGCTCCGGTACGATGTCGGCGGCGGAGGAGCGGTGCCGTCGCGGGCGCAGGCGAGTCTGGCGTGGGGGAGGATTAGGGGTGGGACGCCGAGTAAGTAGGGCTATCGTTGTTGACGGATGCACTGTAGTGGCGCTGATGTAGGGGTGTAGGGAAGCGGGTGAGATGGGGGGAGGTTAGGGTTTGTGAGTTTGAGTATGAGTATGAGTATGAAGGAGGGGGTGGAGGGGAGGATGGGGTGGGGGTTAAGGAGGAGGAGAAGGAGGAGAGGAAAGAGGTATGGGATGCTGTGGATTCGAAGGATATATGGGGTCCGTGTTCGAGGGCGGGGATATGGGGGCCTGTTGAGGATGGATGATGTGGGGATAGGGTTGATGGAAGATTGTAGTTTATCTTGACATTGGATACGCGTGAAGCACGACTCCGTGATGCTTCCTCCCCATCGCAGCCAGATCCTTCCTCAAGCGTGCTGCGAGTCTCCAATCAGGACGGGTCTTCCTGTTCTTGCATCAATTTTTCCGCCTTTCGGACAGGATTCGTTTGGCAGAGTTGATAGAGAGTGTATACGAGGGTTTTACGTCGCTCAATGCCTGCAGTGGTAGACGGAGGGTTATGCTGAGGTGCTTGGTGTGTGTGAGGTTGGTACCAAGACTCATTTGGTCTGGGTAGCACGCATGCTGAACATCTCAGTGTGGTGTTATGGGTGGATAAATGTATACTATGAAGTGAAACGAGATAGGAATATTTCTCATGGCGGCATTCGAGGGGGAGCGTGAAGAGGGGTTTCTGGGATGGGGTCTTATTGGTTCGAGTGAAAACGTCCCAGGAGGATATCAAGTTCTAAGGTGTGATGAATGGAGGTCACGAGATGGCTTCGTACAGGTTGGAGATGACTGGGAAAGAGAAAGTCAGTGTGCGGACCAGCAGGTGAGTTGACGATGTACAGACTTCGTTGCGTATTGTTGCAGGTTCAGGATGCACAACATCTGCTGATGATGAGGAATGATAAGTTGCTTTCTGCCGGAATCTGTGAAAGACCCGCTGACCTTCTGCTTGGAACTGTTGATCGTCGATTTAGCAGGAATGTGGTGAAGGGGAAACGCGTCCCGAACTAGAGTCACAACGGCTAGACAAAGAAAATCACGAACAGCGTTCGAAGACTGGTTAGATCGAGCAATTGGAACCATAAGGTGCGAAGGAGGGTTGTCTTGCTTATAGAGGATATATGGCTAACATATCGAATTAACAAACGAAGCTCAACTCTTGCGTTGACATCTACAAGCTCTAAAACCATATCGAACCGTATCGTGCATTCATAACAGTGTGCAGCGATTGCGATCATCTCCTGAAACCTCCAAAGCTCTGCGGCCAGTGCCTCATGCCCGTCGGTCTCCTCAGTTCTCCCTCCTTGCCTTCGTAGCCGGAACTTTCCGAATCGCCACCATGGAAGAGTGCGCAAAGCGAGCGGAAGAACGAGTCGCGTTCGTCAGTGGCAGCTTTCGGTAGCATGGATGGCGAGTCAAGCGATCCGGGAGCGATGTCGCCAGAGAAGAGGTCGCCGTCATATTCCACTGTTGGGGTGTGGAAGATGGAATGGAATCTGTGGTTGACTCGCGATCGGAAAGTCTCAGACTCGGCCGCTGAAGCTGATAGTCGTTCAGCTATTTCGAACTAGGGGATCGGGTCAATGAAGTTGTTCAAGAAGTATAGCCACGTAGGGATGTCATATACCTCTTTCAGGCCCTGTAGGCGGAACTGCTCTGCGCGTTTCTGTAATCGTGGCGCGGAAGGCGTGATAGGAATTGCTGTGGCGAAGGCGAAGACAGTCGCCAGGACTAGGAGAAGAAAGGCGCGCATTGTCTTCACTGTCGGTTTGGAAGGATCGAAGCAGATGAGCTATAGTTGGACTTTCAAAGCCTGGTAGCGTTCGATGATACAACCGTCAAGGCTGAGTTTGCAGAAGATCCTCTTCGCTAACGATGAGAGCAACCAGGCTTCGAGAAGGAATGTAAGGCGAAAATCGGGGATGGGAATGTCAGTATCAGTATGCCGTTAAGTGCAGATGGGGCGCAATATGGGTATTACGTCGATGCAGCACCGGCCAGGGTATCCAACGAGTGAAGTCCGGTTCGCCTGCATGGCATTGTCAGATCCATATGCCTGATATATATCCGCAGCACGGCAGTGTCTATCAAACGTCGCCCACTATACTACCCTGTCTTTCCGAAACAGAGGCCCGCGCACAGAAAGGGAAGGATCGGCGGCAAGGAGAAACATCTGGCAACGTTCGCGCCGCATTGGCCCGTCTGTTTCTTTGTCGAATTCATGCTAGCTCCAATGCCAGTTAGAATTCCTCCCCGTGTCGCATGATTTTGGCAGTGACAGAATGCTTGGATTGCCCGAAGGGGTGGGGATTCCCGTGGCAGAACGCGTACTACGCGTGAGGCGTCCCAACAGTAGGGCGAACTCCGGCAGGTAAGCAAGGGCTCATCACAAAGTCGGGCCGTCAAGAGAGCTAGAAGTTGAGAAATGTTTCGCACATCTTTCACGATACTAGCTGATGGCACGGTACGACCCAACGTGTGCTGGATGTTTGGCCAGGCATAATCTGCGTGGGTGGCATCTTCATGCGACTCATTCAGCCGGAAAGTCCAACTGAGAAGGTGGCTGGATAAGCCTCCGCCACACGTCACCGGATGTTTGGTAGAAGGAAGGTAGAAAGTCACTGTTTGCGACCACTGTTACGGATAAATGAACGTCGACGCAAAGGAGCCGCTGCGGGGAGTAGCCGTTTACACTAGCAGCCAGTGGGGATAATGTCGACAAAGCGTGCAAACTCGCCAAGAGCATTGGTCGCGGGAAGTTGCGTTCCTCGCACTACGAAGTACTCGGCCTAGCTTGCACCTCACCGAAACGTCATCTTTCCTGGACATCAAAGACTGCTTCACCAACTCTATTACTTTTCGCGCATAATATTGCATTGGGTTTTGGACGTCTGTACGATGGTCTGCCAGTCATCTCGCCACCCCTTAGGAAGACATAGGACTCGATTTCTGGACACACATTGACATTGCCCTTGCTTGGCGCTATTGGCTATACCACCATAATATTTCCCAATATGGACAACAAGACCGATCCTTCTCAGACAGTACGCACCGGGTCGCTCTCGCCAACTTCTACGATATCACATACGGGCCTCGATCTTAGCAGTATCCCACCAATTGCGCTGCTGACCGCACATCTGAGGGATGATGAGGCCAAGGTGCTCAAGGAGACGTTGCGACAGTATGATGCGCCTCTCACTGCTGATGTCTCGAGAGCCAAGGTCTTTATTGGTAAGGTCGGGACTAAGAGACGGGCCGAGTTTGAATTGAGATCTCGGAAGCTAGTGATCGAAGAAGCGCCTCAAGGCAAAAGGCCTGCCAGCACGATCATGGCAAGCAAGACGTCGAACAAGAAGAGGAAGCTGTCCAGTGGACCAGTCAAGTCAAGGTCAGCGGAACAGGGAGATTCCACCACCGAAGACGAGGGCGCAAACAGCACCGAAGCTGAAGACGAAGCCCATCCCGAGAGACAGGTGACTCCATTGTCTTCGCCTCTCGCCACCGGAGATCGCCTAGCACCAATCTTCGACGATTCACCTAGCGGCGATATTGTGTGGGTGGTCAAGGTCGACTGGCTAGAGGCTTGTGTGACTGCAGGTCATCTGATCCCTCTGGGTGACAACTTAGTGTACAAAGGCAAAGTGTTGCAGCGACCGAAATCACTGAATACCAAATCCATCAAGGACGTCTTCACAACAACAGCCCAGAAAGCGCCTGTATCCAAGACCTTGTTAGCAACACGGCCAGCAACTGCCCATGAAATCCTGGACAGGGCTAAGACCGATGCAGTGGGCAGCGCGACTAAAACAACTTTTCAGCGAGAGAAGAAGTTTGGCAATCATGCCTCTCGTCGTTTCGAGGGTAAGAGCTTTGCACCGTCCGCCCAGCAAGCTGGACAGTCCTTTGCTGCCTACACGGCACGCTTGATGCAGACCACAACAAGTGACTATGAAGGCGTGGACAGCGACTTCCCCGAGCCCCCAGCGTGGGTCAAGAAACACGTGAAGTATGCTTGTCAGCGCTTCACACCAGCCAATGGACCAAACGAGGACTTTCTCGACCACCTCAAGAAGATAAGGACGGCTAGAACGCTGATCGATGACGAAATAGGCGTGCGCGCCTACTCGACGATCATCGCTTCGATTGCTGCCTATCCACACAAGCTCAGTCATCCTCGCGAGCTGGCTCAACTTCCTGGATGTGACGAGAAGACTGCCGTACTCTTCGTCGAGTGGAAGAATACCGGCAAGATCCAAGCGGTGGAAGACTACGAGAATGACGAAGCCATGAAGGTTCTGCGTTCATTCTATGACATCTGGGGCGTGGGTGCTAAAACCGCGCGGCATTTCTACTACAACAACCACTGGACAGAGCTGGACGACATTATCGAGTTTGGCTGGAACGATCTTGATAGAGTGCAACAGATTGGCGTCAAGTACTATGACGAGTTCCTCGTTCCAATACCGCGCCCGGAAGTGGAGCAGATAGCATCTGTCGTACGAGAGCACGCGGTACGTCTTCGTGATGAGCGCCTTACAGTCACCATTGTTGGCGGCTACCGTCGTGGCAAGACCGCATCTGGCGATGTCGATATGATCGTGTCACACCCTGACCTCGAGGCCACCGCTGGCCTTGTACGGGAGATCATGGAGTCATTGGAGGAAGCAGAGTGGATCACGCACACCCTGACGATGAGCTTGACCAATACAAACAGAGGGCAACACGCACTTCCCTTCCGCTCGGTCAAAGGTGCAGGCGTGGGATTCGACACCCTCGACAAGGCACTGGTCGTATGGCAGAACCCAGAATGGCCGACTCGCGCACAAGATCTTGCCGAGAATCCGAAAGCGAAGAATCAAAACATTCACCGACGTGTCGACATCATCATAGCTCCATGGCGCACGGTTGGCTGCGCGGTCATGGGCTGGAGCGGCGGTACAACCTTCCAACGAGACCTAAGACGATATGCGAAAGCCATCAAAGGCTGGAAGTTTGACAGTAGTGGCATCAGGAGTCGCAGTACGGGCGAGGCAATCTGGCTGGAAGGACCGGATGGTGTGGTTGGAACACCGGAGGATGCGGAAAAGAAGGTCTTCGAAGGACTCGGGCTTCAATATATTCCACCGGAGTACAGAGTGACGTACTGAGTCGTGATGGCTAGACACCGTAATGAAGAGGAACAGGTTGAATAGTGGACGAATTCTCCACGTCACTACCGTTTATCACCCTACGAACTTCATATCATGATGCTTCACAGGCATACTGCAGCAGGAACACACCCCGCGCCATAGCTCCATCGCCAACGATGGGCGAGTTTTGCTCGACGACACAACGATGCCAGACAAGCCCCCCACCAAGAAGCCCGACCCAATTTATCGAAAGCGCTGGATATGCGGCTCCCTCGCCCTAATCTGCTTCATCCTCGCCGCCATAGTCTTCGGTCTCAGCACTCGCAAATTCCTCACATGGTACCAAACCACCTCTCCTTTGCATCGCACAAATGATCTCGCCATCCACACAACTCTCTATATCGCCTCATGCGCGCCCATGTGCGTGTATCTCGGCATCCTCGGAGCCTTCTTCTATTACCGCAGGAAACGCAACAAGCACGGCAAATACGAAGCTACAATGCGCAGACGGGGACGAGGATACTGGATCGATCCGAGCGATGCAGAAGATAAGAAGAAGGTGGATTTGGCGAAGAAACTAAATGCTGAGCCGCGCGTCAAACCAACGCATACAGCGACGACGTCGGCGCCACATAAGTCGATCTTCAACCCCTCCGGCTGGGCACTGGGTAACGCCCAGGACGAGAAAATTCATAGCTTGACGGCAGGAACGTCGGCCGCCAAGCGCCTTACGAATCTCAATCCGTTCGGCTGGGGGAATAACAATGAACATTGGCCGCGGACTGCACATGTTCCCGTCAACAACCGTGGCGACAATGATATCGAACTTGGCAACGTACCGCGCGAGCCTGAGCGCGCCTTGAGCCGATCGGACTCGATTCGATCTTCGAAGGATGATCCGATTGTGGAGAAGGGCGTTGCGAACATCTGGTTAAGTGCTGTGAGGGGTTCGGCGAATAGTTATGGGAGTCGGCATGCGAGGAACGGGTGACTGAATTGAAGGTATGGAGCGAGAACGAGGGATCTTGCGCTGGCGCTATGATGAGTGTTTGGAAGCGGAAGTTGTACATGGATACTGACATTATCGCGTTCTATGGAATACATATTATCAAGCTGTAAGAAAAAGGTATCACTGATCTACCCACTCCCTCACAAACCACTTTGTTCGCGCAGACCTCAGCGCCTCAACGCCCCGTCCCCGCTCCAACACCGAATCAATTCCCCTTCTTCGCCGCCTCCAAATGCCAGCCAAACACCTTCTCAAACACGGCCTTGCCATTCCCCTCAATCACATCCCCATGGCACGGGATAATCCGCTCAAAGCCCCACTTGTTGATCCTCTCGACGCTCTTGTTGAACCCAGTCCGATCGCTCGAGCTCGTGCCATACCACACCAATCGCTTCTGCCAGACGGCCGAGCCCTTTGTGCTCTGCAGCGCGCCGAAGATCTTCGTCAGGATGCCCGCGTTGGCGGCCACGCCTGTTCGGCTGAACTGCTCCGTCGCGGGCAGGTTGAACATGAGGTCGGCTTGGATCAGCGTGCGCGTGGGCTTGTGGTGGAAGACGAGTTCCTTGTTGATGTGGCTGGGCACGTATTCCCAGTCGAACTCTTCGTCGAACTCGGGGCTGATGGATGTTATGGGCTTTTCGGCGGAGAAGAGGAAGGCGAAGGGGACGGGCTCGTTGTTCTGCTTGGTGCGCTTTTCGGGCAGCGTCGAGGGGCCAAGGACTTGTGCGGAGGGGTAGGCTTGGTGCCAGGGGCCGAGGAAGATGTGGTGCTGGTGGGGGTTAGTGGGCGCATGGAGGATGAGGAGAGGCTGGGAGGTGTACTTCTTGGTCGAGAGCGGCGATGTATTTCACTTCTCCTAGCTCCGAGACCTTTTGCTTGACTTCGTCGGTCAAGGCGACGGGGGAGAAGACGGCGAGGGCGCCGGATTGGAGGCGTACTGTGATAGGTATCAGCGGATGTGCATAGTGTTGGCTGAGAGCTCTTACCGATGGTGCCGCGTCCTCCGACCTTTATTCTACCAAAGCGCCAGAAGGGGACGGAGAGTGTGGTGATGACCCTGGGAACTACGTCGCGGATGACCATGACCTTGGCCGGGTCTGACGGGACGAGTTTGGAAGACATGTTAAGCCGAGATACTAGAACTGAAGTGTGGTGAGTTGAAATCGCAAATTTTGGAAGGCTCGGTGTTGTTGGAGATGGAAGACGTCAAGGTAAGAAAGCTGGCAATGACGCAATGTTCAAGACGCGTTCACGTTCGCAAAGCTGAAACTGTGAGATGAGCAGTTGTACGTGATTAGCAGCGATATATGTATTTTCAGGTGAATCTCCTCGGCCGATGTCGTCAAATATCAGTTCAGCACGGCCCTGTGAGGTGGTGCGGAGACATCGGTCGACTGCCTGATGTTGTTTGAGGATGCATGCAGGTGTCATGGGCCGAGGTGTCTCGATTGGATCAATGTTTGACCAAGCTCGCTTTGTCATAGCTCCAGGACCTAGAATTTGAGTTACAACGCACGCGAATACGAGCCCAAACGGTGTGCAATGTATGAATATGTACGAGGGGTGCAGCCGTGGCTGTTGTTTGTGATTATTCATCTAAGCCACTATCTCGTTCCAATCCTTGGTAGGACGCAAGTTCCTCTGAGGTAAGATGCGCTTTTCGACTTGCGAGGATGCTGGTATTTGCATTTCCTCTCTGCTGATGACCTTCCCCTTGGCCATAGCGTTTTGCAATCCGCACCACCTGCTCCACCTCATCGAAATTCGGGTAGCCCGCCGTCTCTCAACGTGTCCGGACGAACCGCGGGCCATGACATGGTAAGGCGGAGCATGGCGGAATGCCCGCTGGCTAGATTCGATGTTATTTGTAACTCCAATCGCAATCCACTGGCTCATCTGGCGTTCTCGGCACTGAGCTCCGCCATCAGCCCTCCGGCGTCTCTCTTCTTCGCATCCTCGTCAAGCTTTTGCTGAATCATCTTACTCATCTCTTTGACCTTCTGCAGCGCGACATTGGTGCACTGCAACATTGCCAGTGGATTGATTGTCGCGCCACCATACTTTGCGATTTGGCATATCTCGCCATGTTTGTTCATCGTGATGATGACCTCTCCTTGTCGGACCTGCTCTTCAGCCAGAGTCGCGTCGACTAAGAAGCTCTCGCCTTCCGAAAAGTATGAGAAGCTCACACAGAGCGGTTGATGAAGGATAGAGAGAGGAATCGGATCGCGCTCGCGGACGCTGAGGACGGTCGCCTTTTCTCCTTCGACCATGACATCGGGTCTTCGAAAGTGCTGCAGCGCAGCCATTACAGCGATGCACGAAGCATCGATCAGACCACCGTCGTGGTCGATAATGTGTACGTCGGCGCGGAGGGCAAAGCACTTTACGCCTGCTATTATACATAGCGACTCGGTGTCAAGGGCGTTCGAGCGTCGGATCGCCTTTTCGAGTATGCGCGAGAGAATGACTTCGGCATCCGTGGGCCTGTCGCACGTCAATATAAGGTTCGTAGAGTGCAACTGATATGCGTGATTCAAGCGGAGCATACCTTCCGATTTCAAATGCTGGAGAGGCCATGGGTGAGAACTCTGTGACAATCTGAAAGACTCCATCGAACTTGCGCTCGGGCAGTGGCGTAGTCACATCAATTGATATGCGCGTTATGACTCTGCAACCTGTCAGTATAGACGCACTCAACTGAAAAGAGAATTCTACCTTGTCTTGCCCAATTGCACATCCGCCACGCCATACTCGTCACCAAAAGTGAGCTCTATTGCGCGGAATGCATCGAAAGCTCGCCCGTCCAGGCGAATCTGCTCCTGCAGCGCCTGCTTTATGAATTCGCGTTCATTGATGGATATCTGGGCTTCTTGAGGCATCTTGCCTCTGGCGAGCGAACGTGACTGCTCCTGCCTGAAGTTGTGGTAGTTCGTTGCAGATGTCAAAAAGCGGCGGGGCGGAGAAACGTGAAGGCGCGCGGATTACTAGCGCGATTTCCCCATGTCAAAGTCTCAGGCCTACCTCAACTTTCACATCTGCACGCCTCAACATCACCAACGAGAGAGACTTCCGAAAACAACATCATCACTATTTAGTGCATTCAGGCAACGCGCACCAACCATGACGACAGCCCATCGACCAACGTTCGATCCCGCACGCGGCAAAGAAGCCCAGCGAGGGCCCGCCTATCACCAGCGACTGCTTCCTGCGCACACAGTCCTGAAGCACAGGCAACCAGGACAAGGCGGGGATGCCGATCAGAAGCGCGATTTGCGAGCCGAGCTGCTCGAGGCAGAAGCGCGTCACTTTGCGAAGAAGAACGGCACCTACGTCGAGCCCGAGTCTGCGACCGAGTCTGGAGGCGCACCGAAGCGACAGATTGATGCCGTGGCGGCGGCAGACGAGGAAGGCGACGATGAAGCAGCTCAGAAGCGGCGGCGCATAGAAGTACTAGAGCAGTACCGGGAGATAGACGCGGATGACAGCAGTAGCGAGAGCGAGAGCAGTGACGATGAGTAAGCGCTGCGCTTCTGCCTGCACGAAAGTGCCTACTAACTCCATCGCAGTGACGAAGATGACGAAGACGAAACCGCAGCCCTGATGCGCGAACTCGAGAAGATCAAGAAGGAACGCGCCGAGGCCAAGGCAAAGGAAGAGGCGGAGCGGGCAGCAGTGGAGGAAGAGCAGCGCGAGATCGATGTCGCGCGAGGCAATCCGCTGCTCAACTCTCGCGATTTTGCAATGAAGCGCCGCTGGGACGACGATGTCGTGTTCAAGAACCAAGCGCGAGGCACCGAAGACCGCAACAAGAAGAAAGAGTTCATCAACGACATGCTACGCTCCGACTTCCACAAAAAGTTCATGGTGTGTACACGCACCTTCATTGCTTCTGAGCAGCACTAACCCTACGCGACAGTCTAAATACATCCGATGAGGTCATCGTACTTCACCGTCTTCCGCCTTCTCGGTTCGCGTGCATTGCTGGCGTAGGTGGGTACTTGGCGCATACAGTTTGGAAAGGCAAAAAGACGTGAAATACCCCAGGACTTGGCGACACATGGAAAGCCAGTGACGCAGGAGGGTCCTTATCGCGATCTGCGACCGATTGCCGCTTACGGACGCCAGCTATCTTCTGCTTCAGCCGTTTTCCAACATCAATCGAGCGAATCAGAAGCATTTTACGTTCGACTGCTACTTTTGAAGCACTGCGAATGTGTTTGTTCAAACCCGATCGGACATTGTTTGCGCCCTGACAACTGTTTAATAATGGATTAGTGGTCAAAGAAGTTCCTATCCGGAAAAAGCTGAACTACGAGGCCAAGTTGACAGCTTTGATGGCAGGTACTACATCCCGGTATACTGACCCGATCAGCACAATCTGGAGCTCTCCTAGAGTAGTGTCGGATGAACACCAAGCATCACTTGGCGAAGTCTTTCAACCTCTTACGTCGCTTACCTACCACCTGATCGACGTGGGTAGCAGTGAGCTTCGCAAGCCTAATGACCTCATGGGGCTTGGGCTTCTTTGAGCTTTCAACACTATCTGTGCTGCAGAAGGGCGACTTGCAAGGTATATAGATAGTCTGGACAGACAACCTCTGGCCTAGACTCTTCCACCAAATTTCAAATCATCAACCACCAGCCATCTTGAAGCAACGTCTCTTGTCCCTTTACAATCAGTACCACTCGCACATTTAAGGTCATATAATGGCAGGCTACGGCAACCGCACAGCACCCGACTATGTCGCGGACGATATGACCGACCAACATGATAGCACTCGCCTCGGCCTTCACACTTCGCACGACGCATACTCCGACGCACACCCCAAGTACGGCAGTGGTGCAACCGGGGGGGCAGGTTTTGGTACGTTGCAGTAGTTCCAGGAGAGAAGGTTCAAGGGTTGCTTCTTGATGCAAATCGACGTGACTTTGCAGGAGCCTGAGATACATGCTATGACTTTCCTCAGCGTACTTACTGACCTTTCTCCAGGCAACAAGTCGGATGATTCTAGCGCGCCAACTTCGAACGACGAGTTCCGCTTCGATCTGCACAAAGATACCTCACCGTATAGCAACGCCGGGCGCGCCGGAAGCGGCTCTACAGGAGGTGCGGGCTATGGCAACAAGACTGGAGAGCACAGCACTGGTGGTAAGCACACACATCCTGCACGGCTTGTTCACATGCAGTGACACCAAGGAGGGAATTTAGATGACAACTCTGACGTGAGGACAGATTCTACACTAGGCAAGATCATGGAGAAGGCGGGACATATGACACACAATGAGAACCTTGCTGCTAAAGGCACCATGAAAAGGGAGGAGGCGACTGGAGTGGAGAAGGATAAGGGGAAGCCACCGTTTGCAAACTAGTCAGCCGCGGGAGGTGCTGCTGTGTAGAGACTATCGCTTCTGATGTTGAGATACCAAACTGCGTAACGATAATGATATCCACTACGACCTTGAAATCAGCCATACCCCTTGGGTCGCATGGGTCTGCTTCGATTGGTAACGTAGTGGAGGCTGACGATCTACATCTTACAGATTCACCCACGTTCAGCTCATATACAGTCCACTGCCCGATGCTCAGCGTCTCAGTACTGCGATACCAAATATTGACACGCAAATAGGTTCCGACCGAGCAACATTGTAGCTTCTTGTTAGAGTTCTCCGACCGCCTCCTGCACAATGTATCGCTGTAGACACTGTCATGGTGCAATGGTTGTATGCACCTACGATGCAGTATCAAAAACTTAGTATAAGTATAGATCCAACGATCCTACAAAGTCTGTAACCATAGCACAGAAATTGGTAGCCCAGTACGAGACAACTACTTGCGGCTTCGAAACACAAAGCACGGTATCATACACTTACAGCTCCAGACACACCATTCGCGTAGTTTTAACAATGGGGCAAGCAAACTCCAAGATGCCACGTGAGTCCAATCGCGCGCCACACGACCATAGGAAGTGGAATGGCATGCAGTGCGACACCACGCAGGCTAACAGCAACCAGTGCAACAACCCACAAATCAAGGCCCGCGCCAGCAAGCTCAGCGACCTCCCCCCAGCGGCCAGGCTCGCCACTCTCTCCGCCGAAGACCGCGCACGCATCGACGACCTCTACTTCACCAGCGGCCAGTTTCTGGGCTGCATCATCGCCGCCGCGCTGGGCCCCTTCGTCGCAGAAAACAAATTCTACTCCGTGCTCTGCAAGATGTGGCAGCGGCTTGAAACGCTGCACATTGATCCGCGGTGGTACCTCGGGCTGCACATTCCCGTCTGGATGCGTGAAGACCCGAGATTATGGCCGCTGGGGAACATGGCGCCGCCGTGGGAACGGGGCCAGAAGACGCATCCATTCGGGCTGTCGTTCACCGTGCACGAGTTTCTGAACATGTGTGCCGAGGTGGATCGGGTTGTGTTTAGTGCTGCGGAGGCGCGCGAGACGTTTGGCCGCTTGTATAAGGGGTCGACGCGGTTTTTGACGTCGATGATTGACGAGTTGGATGATAAGCGGGTGAGTCTGGTGGAGTTTCTGGCGGATCATGTGCCGGAGAGGATGGAGTGTAGTCCGATTTTGTTGATCATTCTGGGACATGCGCAGGGCGAGCATACGAGCGATTTTCGCGTCAATGCCGATCGGTTTTACATCTCGGTGACGGCGCCTGGGGGCGTGGATGAGGATGGGAATCTGGTCGGGCCGATGACGCATCTTCAAGCTGCGGTGTTTGTGACGGGCTTGGAGGCTAACGAGGAGGCGTTGAAGGTTCTCGATGCACAAGGTGAACTAGATCATCTTACTGAGCCACATTATGATTGTAAGGTTGGCTGTAAGAAGGAGGATCTGGTTCTGAGGCGTCGGCCTTGTTGTAACACGTTCACCTCGCAGTGTTGCTTCATTCGGTACTTGGAGGTAGTAGGTCCAATTTGCCCTGGTTGTGGAGAGGATTTTGTCAAGTTGGTCAGGACTCAGATGCGTGGTAGGTGAGTAGTCTCCTCCCGCTCTCATGATCATATTTCCACAGCGACTTCGAGCATTTTCGACTACAAAGTAAGCTTATGTGCGTTGTGTTATGTATATGACCGCGTCAATAGGCAATGTTCAATATTATTCTTTTTCACTATACAATGATTGTACACTGATTCGAGCCTTTCCATACCCACGGGATCATAGCCAACCCCTGCATTTATCTCGCGATCACAAGTTATCATTGATTATGCCGATAACAATGGCTCTTGACTATTTTTCGAACCGCGAGAAAGCTAGAACTGCTTTCAGAGACGATGCACCGCGTCAACAGCTTATGCATTGCATTTCATCGTGAACGTGTATTACAGTACCGCAGGTAAAAGAACATGTTGATTGTTAGTCTTATGTCCCCTCTCTTACTGCAAAGGTCGCGTTACATTCGAAACGCTTTTGACGCAGCCTAAGAGCTACTGAAGGTTATTGGTTACGTGACGTGAGTCCACAAACTTGTGCCCGTGGGTTGTCCAGCGAAGGAACTTGTCCGCACTTATAATCTTAGGCACCGTATCTATGGTGCGACTTTATGGTCTCGATATAGTGACAAACTCAAGGTATCGCAAGCGCGTTTTACATCACGTGAGTCGCGGATGAACATCTTTCCACATCCGATTGCAACCCCACCCCGCCTGATCAGTCCAACTCAGCCGCACTTGCTTCGCAGCCTGATGGCAACGCAATATAAAACTTGCGCCTTCTGAACAGACCATTCATGAGAAGAGGAAAGTGAAATGCAAAGGTAAAGAGCTATCGTTGGGACCCTGGTGAGTCCTGGCTCAGTGCGAGGTCGCACTTCAGCTCCGTTTTTACTGATATAATTGACCAGGGAACTACCTGGACACCTTCGGACGGAGATCGTGATATACTCTGAGCTCCATCAGACAAGAACGCTAGATCTCACCTCTCGCAATCGCGGTCCTCTATCGCTACGCACCCACCGATCGCTCCGCTTCGAGCCGTACCACATCGATCTATTATCGGTATATTCGCACATGGATTTGAGGCACCAGTATCAGGGAACAATCAGTAGAATGACACAATATGATGTTCCTCTCCGCATGGCAAGATAGAGGGCGCAAAGATTATATATCAGGAGTTAGACTGTGGCAAAGAGGTCAATACGACGAGGCTGAGACATTGCTTCGACAAGCCGCAAGAAAGCATGCGAAACATGGTCATGAATATCCTGAAGAAAAGCTATGCATCAAGCACTATCTAGGACGTGCACTCTATGATCTGGACAAATTCAGTGAGGCAGAGGAATTGCTCATTGACGCAGCAGGCGGCCGACAATTGCTACTTGGCAAGGAGCATGAAGACACACTGTGGAGCAAGCACTGGTTAGGTCGCACTCTCTACAATCAGAAGAAATACAACGAGGCGATAGCGCCGCTTCAGTGGGCAAAAGATGGGCGAGAGAAAGCATTCGGTCCTAACCAGAGCGACACACTTGAGAGCAAGTTGTGGTTAGACCGTTCCATCAAACATATCCGCAAAGCCGAACATCAACAAAAGGACTACCTGGGGGATGAAAATGAACAGAATGGCAGCCAGGAAGACGAGCATAAACCTGGTAACGAACAGGAAAATGACTCATCCATAGAAAATGAAGGTGACCACGAAAACCAGGAAGATGAAACATCCACAGAAAGTGAAGGCGACCACGAGAACATACGTTCAGATTCTGAGGCATTACTACAAGATCAGACGCATAATATGCAGGTCCACCCGACGATTGTTTTAACCGAGCATGCCGTGGAGAAACGTTTGGCTAGCTTTTTCTCGGATGGCCAGGGCCGACATACCGCTTATACTGACTCAGAAATTAATCAAATATCGTCGCTGTTGGAGCACTACAATCCCAGATGGAGCAAGGTGCCGCGAACATACATTGTCCTTCGCACTATTGGATACTTACATCTCCTGAACGATCTAATTGACGCCGAATTTTCTGATTACTGGTTCCCTGTTACCGCACGCACTCTTCCTGGATATTTACTTCCAAGTGTAAAAACATCATTCGTCCAAACACAGCACATGGTATTGACAAAGTCAATGGATCTTGAAAAAGGGGATGATGGACAACATCTTTACTACGGACTGGAAGAATTCATCCCTTTTGAAACAAAAGGAGTCCTGGGCAGGGGTGGTTACGGACAGGTTGACAGAGTGCTCAGCTTAATTAGCTTCAAAGAATACGCCAGAAAGAAGGTGCTGCGGGGTGTAGCTTTTAGAGGACGACAGAAAGAGGACGTGATGCGATTCATTAAAGAGATCGAGCTCCTGAAGCGGCTTAAGCATCGCCACATTGTGGAATTTGTTGGTAGCTACACAGACTCCAGATACATCGCTCTGATAATGTCGCCCGTCGCTGAGATGGATCTGGGCGCGTACCTCGCACGAGTTACCGTTTCGAATTATCCTGAAATGCGAACGTTCTTTGGCTGCCTAGCTACTGGACTCGAGTTTCTCCATGAGCAAAACGTCCGACACAAGGATATAAAGCCTGCTAATATCCTCATAAGCCATGGGTACGTCTTGTTTACAGATTTTGGCCTGTCTCTCGACTTCACAGACGCAGACGGGAGCACAACTACGGGCATGGCGAATGGGATGACCGTAAGATACTGTGCACCAGAGGTTGCTTGTGGAGGGCCTCGGAATACAATGTCTGATATCTGGAGTTTAGGTGCTGTTTTCATGGAGATCATCGCAGTTCTCAAGGGCAAGACAGCTCAACATCTGAACGAGCTCTACAAACAGCATGGATCATGGCAAGCTTTTGTCGTCACGAGTCCTTCTGCGTTGTCAGAGTTTGTCGCAGAACTTGAAAAGATTGGAGACTTGGCTGATAACAAAGCTCTAGAATGGGCGCAAAAGATGCTCTCACCAAATCAGAAATCGCGACCGCCTGCATCACTGTTGATTGAGTATATTACAACATCAAGCAAAGAAGGAGGATCAGTATTCTGTGGAATATGCTGTGATTCTTCTGAAGACGATAATTTTCATCAGGGAGATAACGGTTGTACATAAGAATGTGGCAGCTCTGCGTCTATTTTTCACACCGCATCGTAGCCCAGCATGATGACTCTGGTACCCCTTCGAAGCGCACTCTCCATCTCGATTCGAAGCTAGCTTGGAGACCCTTGCCATGAAATGTTAGCACTAGATAACATTGCGATGAGATAGAAGGGTCATTATCGATAATAAAACAACATGTAGCCTTAGATAGCATAGTACCTGACCAACCATAGCTACTGTTAGATCTCTCAAGCCTAATAATTGTAGTACTCTTCGTTTATAGCCGTACAACAGCTGTATCTGCAAGACATGCAGACTCTTTCTATCTTTGTACGCAGTTGCAACGACAGCGTTCTTCTAGTAATACTTACTCTACTTGCTAAAGCCTAGACTTAGATCTTCGTATCTATATTATGTGTATGTATATATTAGTTGCAATATACTCGACTTTGCAGTTCAAATAATAATAGAGTCTAACCGCACCGTAGCGCCCGAGGGGGTGATTTCAAAACGCTGTTAAGACAATACTCAATTTCTTGCGTATGTAAACACTATATTAAAAAGTTAGTACGCTATCTTAAGCGTGTTAAGATAAGATAATACTAATCTTAGGCACTCTTTTAACTTAAAAAGAGTACTAAATAGTAGCTCTATTGTTACTCTATTAAGACAAACGCTCTATTAAGTAAGAACTCTGATAGTAAAGAACACTATTACTATCTAAACTTTGATAAGACACCAGCCCAAGCCTCCGCGAAGCAGAGCTCAGCTCAAACCTCACAGCCTAGGCCCACGACACAGCTAACTGCGAAGGATCTAGACGTGACCATGACAGATGCCTCGCTGACGAAGCAACCTGCAGGACCGCCCATGCTACTACTTCCTCCCCCATCCTGACAGACAACCATCGACTTAGCAGAATCGGGCAGACCGATGCAGCAAGAATCGGTATTCCAATCTCAACCTCTTGCTTCCCCGTTCCAACAGTTAACCATCGCAGCCAATCAGGGAGGCGCAGTTGTCCCACTGAAGCCAGCAGTCAACACTGCACCTGGAACACAGAACGATGGAGCTGCCCTGACGGGGTTCCAGTCAATAAACTGGAGGCTTCCGTTTGGGATACAAGACCCCTAGTATCAAGTCGGAGCCACGAGTTGATGAGTTCTCTGGCCGCGGCAGCGTCGGACAACCAACCGCCCCAGGCGTACCACCTCCTGCACATGCCGTCCATGATGGACTCACAGATGATGAGAACCGCACCAAAGGACCGAATGTCGACCCAGACAAGTTCGTCTGCGACTTGCCGGCGGTAGTCCGCGCCAGACGCCCGAAGATACTCACCGACTTCGAGAAGTGCATGACGGAAGAAATCGACCTCTCTAAAGGCTGAGGGAACGTCAACTGGACAGGCATGGAGACGGCGTTGCAGGATGTAAATCTTGCGGCACTAGAGTTAGCGTAGTATTTGAGGCCAGACGGTTTGGTCGTCAAGTGCTACAAGACACCGTCCTTGACGCGCTCACGCTACTTGTTCTAGTTCCTTAGTGCTTGGGTCGAGACACAACGCGATATTCCTTCTGGCGAATCGATGTTTATTCCAATACGGGCCAGTGTGGGCTTGTCTGAGCACTGCCGCAGGACATAACGAACAAGTTATAATCATGGAATTGCAACGCCTGGCTACATCCAGGCTGTAGTTAAGGGTAAAAAGTAATACTATACCGTACTGTGGATGTATCTAATGACTTGAGT
>TARA_R110002003_G_scaffold202_10_pt1 | contig 24534 bp, 22 predicted proteins | sample TARA_R110002003 | Tara Oceans TARA_R110002003 (sample SAMEA4396441) | marine metagenome | biome: Westerlies Biome; feature: [SRF] surface water layer (ENVO:00010504); material: water (ENVO:00002006), including particulate matter (ENVO:01000060) such as... | depth 5 m
TCTCGCCAGCCTACTCTCACATACGACACCGCAGTTGTTGAACCCGAGGCAGAATTCGAAGCTCCAGTGATGCGCATGGCACGGTCCATAACGCAACCGAGTCGTAGGCAATCAATTAGATCACCTTCACCTATACCAGAGGAGACAATCGAGGAGCCTTCAGTTTCACGGACTGTTACACGACAACCAACTTATCGATCCGACTATCCCGAGCCTGAACCTGATTTTGAGCCGCCTGTGGTAAGAATGGCTCGCTCAATGAGCCGCAGGGAGTCGATGAGATCGCCTTCGCCAGTACCGGGAGAGCCAGCTGAAACACCTGTAGTATCTCCATTTGCGACGCGCCAGTCAACACGAAAAACTACGCAGCCCATCGTTGACGAGCTTGACGAGCCAGAACCCGAGCCCCCCGTGATGGCGGTCAGACGGGCATCAACTCAGCCTCCACCGCCTACACCAGAGCCAGAAGTTGAGGAGCCCCCGATCCGACGTGTTACGACCCGTCGCCCAGCTGACGAGACTCCACCCCCAGAGCCCGCAGTAAGAAGAGCGCCCTCACGCAGGCTCACGGAGAGGCTACTTTCACCAGATCCAGTCGAAGAGCCCACGGCTCCACCTTCTTCGCCTTCTACGGAGGAAGAGGTGCGGCCTCCTTCTCGAAAGCAAACTTTGGGCCTTGAGGGTCAACCCCGACGGACCACAACGACTTTTGAAGAGCCTACCTTGAGAAGGCAATCGACTCAGCCAGAGAAGTTCACATTGCCCGAATCGAGCTCGTCCTACGCCTCGAACACATCACTCCTCCCAGATGAAGACCCCGTACTCGATGACGGTGCCTGGCCTCTACCCGCAGAGCCGGAAGATGTCGAGTTTGCTCCACCCGTCGAAAGGATATGGCGGCAAACCACAACTATTGAGCCCGTAGATGTCCCCACTCGTCAATCTACACTGAAGCCTTCACTATCAATCTCAAGACGTACGACAGCTACTTCACGTCATCCAACGTTTGCGGAGCGACGCGCTACCTTTGAGACCAGTACAGCTATACCCTCGCGACAATCCACGATCATGTCGGACCCGACAGCGACGGAGTTGCCTACGGGCCTTAGCCGTAGTAACACGCATGGGATTCTGAAGCGGCCCACAAGACGGCCAACAGAAGCAGAACTGGTTCCGCTTCCGCCCTCACGAGCACTTTCTAGGCGGCCAACAGAAGCAGATCTGGTTCCACTTCCGCCCTCACGAGCACTTACGAGGCAGCCAACAGAGCCACAGATGATCGCTCTTCCACCCTCACGACAATTGACCAGACAACGAACAGAGCCGCAGTCCATACCCCTACCACTTTCTCGACAGCCGACTGAACGGCTGGTCGATTTCCCTTCTCGAAGACCGTCGAATTACGACATAGCTGTATTAAACCAACGTAATGCGGAGGAAAGTCCTGAAGATGGCCAGCTCGCTCTTGAACAGCAGCCCAGCCGTCGTCCAACCGATGCCGCATCTCGAAAACAATCCGAGTACAGCATGCCTGGGCTCATTCAACGGAATGTCCAGGAGGAAGATCCCGAATTTGACGAGCAGGTTGTAGAGCGGCAACCCACCCGCCAGCGTACCACTGTTAGCAGGCGACCTACACGAGCGCCAACCCGCCAGTCAATGGAATTCGAAGTCGAGTCACAACCGCGTGAATCAGATGAATCATTGTCTTCGACTGCCAACAGCGTCTCAGAGCCACCACCCATTCCAAGTCGTCGTACGACTATACGCAAATCAACTGTGATTGAGCGCCAGGCGACTTCATCTAGCGAAGCAATGCCTGAGAACCCTCCAGATTTCGCCAGACGTAAGAACACAACATTGGGAAAGAAGCCCACTATTCAGTCCGCGCCAGAACAGCTTCCATCATCCCAAGCTTCGTCTGTCTACTCAGAGCTGGCGCCGGATTTGGAGGTTCCTCGGCGTATATCGACAGCTCGAACTGTCACCGGTCTCACAGGGCTTACCACGTCTTCCAGCGAGCCTCAAGAATTTGCCTCAATCGAGCAGATGCGGGAACGTGCTGCTTCGAGGAAGCCCACGATCGAAAGCACTGCAACAACAACAGATCCCGTTATGCCCATCATGCGGATGAGACAGGAGACTCAACCTGAGGAACTTGAAGCTCGAGAGAGTGTTGCTTCTTGCGAGAGCGAGTCTCGACAAGCTGCACCGTTGAATTTGAGTTCAAGGGTGCCAACCCAGGCTTTGGATGCCGAGCTTTCCACGCCACTGTCGCGGAGGTCAACTAAAGACCGACCACGGCAACCCTCGCAATGGTCGACCGAAGCGCTGAAAGACGAAGAGCTTCCGCCAACTGCCGTTTCTAGACAAATCACGGAGCTGTCACGTCGTCCAACGCGGCAATCGACTGTTGCCTTGCGGCCCACCACCGTGCGTGGAGAGACACCGGCTACGGAACAAGAAACGTCGGCCATTGAAGAAACTCCAGCGCCCATCACGCGACTGGCCACCCGGAAGCCCACTCGTGTTTCACGACAGCCAACAGCAACGGACCGGACGCCTTCCATAGCAATTCAGTCAAGACAACCAACGCGAAGACCTACTGGAAGTGAAGAGAGTCCTTTTTTAGGCGTGGGAAGAATGGTGGAGAGCGAGAGTGAGCCGGGGGACGATGAGCCTGTGCCTCTTCAAGGGCCTGCGTTGCTGCCTCAGGAAGATCAACCACTGATCGACCTCCATGAGGAGCCCACCATGCCTTCTCGTACAGCAACTCAACGTGCACCCACAGCGATATCTCGTCAACCCACGCGTGCTTCCACTGCCCCAGATGAGGGACTCGTCCAAAGAAGTGCTGTTGATCACGAGCCGACTGCAGAACGAGACTCAGCACATTCTTCCCTACTCGACGAGCCCCTTGCAGCCTATGATGTCTATAATGCTTTGCCCGCAATTGCGCCAGAACCTCCTGTCAACGCCTCGGACCAGCAACCTGAGGAGAAGCCTTCTTCGAAAACCCCCCAGGTAGTGGAGACGATGCAGCGAGTCGTCGAGCGAGAACCGACCATGCCGGCTGAAGAGATACCAGAGCAAGAGCCTAGTCGCAATGACAGATCGCCCACGGCTCTCCTCTCTCGAGATCCAGAGTCCTTAGCACCTCCGTTAGTGCAAAGAGATGTCGATGCAGAGCCAGCAGAATCTCCTGTACCAGAACGGCAAAATACCCGCTTTGATCCAAAAGTCGATGATCGTGTACCACGAATATTGACAGTACCCTCTGAGCGCCCGCGCAGAGTCAGTGTAGCACCTGGTATAGAGGCTCCTCCTCCTGAATTAGTGCAACGAAACTTGATGCCCACAGGGTCTGAGAAAAAACCTCGCAAGAAAGCACCTAACTATCCTCCGGACCAACAACACCCTGTGGCACCTCCTTACCCATCTCGAGTGACACCGGCGTGGACAAAGCCAGACACTTACACGCCGCTGAAGCCAAGGGTTGAGCCAGAACGCAAGCAGAAGCGAAGGCTTCTGGGTTTGGTCGCTAAGCCTAGGTATGATGCGCAACCGATTGAGCAAGCACACCCACCTCCTGAGCCTCATCGGGACCGACCTTTGGTCAAGCCCTTTCGAGATGCGGCACCAGGACGGACACTACCAGGACCTCCTGGGGGAACGCTACAAAGGCCAAGAGGTTACATCAACCCACCTGGACACGAACCATTTCGCCCCGCTGACCCTAGGGGCCGACCACACCCACCCATCCCCACTCGAAACTACGACTATCCAGCTCGAGCAGCTCCAGTCTACGCCAGAAAGGATGACTACTACCCCCGTCTTACGCCTGTCCGAAGAGACTACCCCCAACCCAGCTTTCCAGCTCCCCAAAGAGCCTACCCGCAGGCAAAGTCTAGAGATCCACCGAAGGTCCCCGCTCGCCACGAACCTCGTCCGCAGCCCCTTCGTGGCGAAGCGTCGGAGCCCATTCGCGATCAACCTCAACCGGAACAAGCCTCTCGTTACCAAGAGAAGACGCCTAATTGGTTCCAGGCGCATTTACCTTCGCGTCGGCCGAAGAATGACAAGGAATCCTCTCGCTCGGATCCAGCTCCCCCTGTCCGGAGAAATGTCCACGAGGACTCGCAAGCAGAAGGTCAGCCGATTCGGAAAGTGGAAAGCGAGCGATCAGAGACCCAGACGCAAGAAGAGGTATCTCGGCCTTCGAAAGACAAAAGTCAGCCGATTGAATCATCAAGAAGGGGTTCAGAACGGATTGCCAGTCCCAGATATGACAGGCCGTCGGAGGTTCCCATGGTTGCTGCTGAGAGGCGGTCGGAGCAAGCTTCAGCACCGAAGCGTCAATCTACAACAATCGGGGAGGCAGGCCGTGCACATCCCCAAGCAGAGACGAGCTCGCCGGAAGATTCTGGGCATGTCACTCCCGCGATTCCGTCGAAAGAAGAAGGAGATAGCCCCAGCGCTAGACACTCCCCTGACATTACAAGAGAACCTCCCTCCGCCGGAAGTGGGCCCTCGAGAACTGGCACAGAACGCCCTTCCGGTCCAAGTAGAAAACCGACAGCTCAAGATCAAGCCCGAAAACGATCGCCAGTACCAGAACCAGAGGAAGAAGCACCTGACGCGCGAACAGCTTCCCGCCGAGCAATCGGAAGACGAGCGTCTGAGGCAAGAGAGAGTTCTCCACCAGCACGAAAGAACTCCACCGCTGCCTCAAGAAGGCCATCGACGGCTCTCGAGAGGACACGAACAGAACGAAGATCTTCAGCTACGGATTGGGCAACGGGACGCCCAACTCCCTCACGAGCGCCAACAGCCCCAACGCGAATGTCAACGAATGCTACACAGTCGCGAGCACTCAGCCGACGACGAACAGACACACCACCTGCGCCCGTCTCGCGAGCGACAAACCCAACATCTGGACCGGGAGAGGCAGGTACTTCTGGAACAGCGCAGCAGAGTGACAAACCATCGCCGCCAGCAAAGCTCGGATCTGAACAGCAGCCGTCAGCGAATGAGAGGACAGCAGACAAGCGATCAGAGCAGCCAAGCGCAAAGCCTTCAAATCTCCCGCGCCGCTCGACCACAGTCTATGACTCAAGCTCCAGTGATCCAAATGCAATACCGCAACATGCAGCCAAACCGAGCTCAGGGCGCAAGGACTCATTCTTCGGACAGAGATCTCCTGCAAAGAGAACTGTCGGTTTCTTCGGACGTGGAAAGGAGTCGACGCCAGCGCCAAGGACACAGGATGCCACGGGACCAGGTGGAACCCGACCGCAGCCACCAGAGCAACCAAAGGGACAACAACCTGGAGGCAAGGTCGCTGCAAAGGCTGTTCAGGGGAGCTCGGGAGTGAATCCATTGAGGGGACGGTGGGGATGGGGCTGGGGACGTGGTTGACGGACGTCTGACGATTGATGGCATGCTTCTTGTCGGTGGAGTGTGATGGAAGACCAGTTGTTTTGCTAGCAGAAACGCTCCCTACTTTATACCTCGAACATTAATTCTTTCTACTGCTGGACGGTAGCAATTGATGCACTCTTCATCTACCTCAGATATCCTATGCCTCGCAATCATGGACTCGGATCGCTCATCGCCTTGATAAGAGGCATCATTATGTGACATGAAATCAATGTGAGAATTGCGCGAGTGTTTGGACAGTAGATGCTAATGCGCCAATACAGAGGCGTGACTATCCTCAGCATATTTTGCGGCTATTACAATGCATAGACAAAAGTATCTGCGGTTATACAGGATCCTACAACAGGACGCAGTAAGGTAGAAGTAACATTATACACGCGCACGAATGATTGCAGCATATGGTGAGAGATGGTCGAGGGCTGTTGCGGTTATCCTCGGTTTGGTAAGGCGCCGGCCAAGCGTGAATAAGTCAGTGAACCCCCGCGCCGAACCCCCCACCACTTCCACTACTCACGATGCATTCCATCACATCAACGACGGATACATATCAGCACATGGAAGATTTGTCTACGCTCATATCAAAAAATTGATTTCAGATGGATTCTAAAGACATGACCCGGACTTTGAAAGATGTGCAAGTGTGCGTCGACCCCGCAGCAGGGCACACAGCTTCACGAGGTCAGACATGATTATTTCATGAAATCCAGGCACGGCGTAGGTGCTTCATATGTACTGCTTCACGGATCCTGCGCTAAGCAGTCAAAATCAGGCAATGTCCGCATCATATTTGCAGTCCCCAGCCAGCGATTCGCCGGAAGCGACCAACCGCGCGGCGATACCGACCGGCCGAACCCGAGTGCCCGATCCTTCACCGGACGAAGCAAACTCCACGAAGGGCTCGACATGAGATGCAACGCAGCGAAGTTTGGTGTTTCGACGCCCATGTAATGGACTGCACTCGTTGCAGCCTGAGACTCCAGCCAGTAATGTCATCATGGGTCGCAATTCCTGAAAGAGCTTGGAGAGTGGACGTGCAAGGCTGATGACAAAACATGCACGCAACAGATGATTTCCAACCACGCAACAGCCGCGGTCAACAGCCCCCGTAGACGATGCACAAGCACCAGATCCATGAGAACTATGTACTGCCGCCAGCTGATTGGCGCATTGGCCTGACATAAGGCTCAGAGGAAGAGTTTTGCTCGTCCAGGTACTAGCGCGAATTGCGTGATCGCACGTCTTCACCCCCAGCTATCGCACCTTGCAGAGAAGGGTTACAAAGCGAGCCGATGGCGGAGCCCAATATATACTCCAGGCAGTGTTCGTCGACGACTTCTCCAACTCCAGAGCCCAGCAGTTGGTAATAGTGGTTTCTTTTTGCAAAGCCTCGTGAGAGTATCAACCATTACTCTTCCTACTCAAGCCTGCCTGCACGAGCCACCCCAACGTCCCGCCACACCGCGAAGATGTCGTCACAACTGTTCGACCACAAGGAGCAATACCCTCCGTCGCCAACGATTCGAAGTGAGGAGTCTGGCTATGCCTCAGCCGACTCAAGTCAGGATGGCTTGACTGAAGTCTTCTTCAGCAAGCCACACCTCAAGTTCATCAATGCGCAGTTGCAGAAGCTCGAACCCCAGGGTATGTTGCCGTCACATACAGCCATCATACTATCCACTAACATGACTAGATATCCTCAAATGGTGCATCATGACTCTACCTGGACTCTTTCAGACTACTGCCTTCGGTCTCACTGGCCTCGTTACCGTCGACATGCTTTCCAAGCTTGAGGGCCCTTTGAAACACAACATTGATCTAATCTTCCTGGACACCCTGTACCATTTCGACGAGACATACGCCTTGGTTGACCGTGTCCGAAGACGGTACGGAACCCCCGTTCATGTCTACAAGCCTGCTGGCTGTGACACTGTGGATGACTTTACCCGCAAGCATGGCGACAAGTTGTGGGACACGAATGACGAACTGTACGATTATGTCGCCAAGGTCGAACCAGCTGAACGTGCCTACTCCGAACTTCAAGTCAAGGCCGTTTTGACAGGGCGACGACGCAGCCAAGGAGCTCAACGTGGTGCCTTGGACATCGTTGAAGTCACCGAGGATGGGCTGATCAAGATCAATCCGTTGGCCAACTGGAGCTTCGGCCAGGTCAAAGCATACGTCGACGCCAATGATGTTCCCTACAACGACCTTCTGAACCAGGGATACAAGAGCGTTGGTGACTGGCACTCGACTCAGCCTGTGGCTGCGGGTGAGGATGAGCGTTCAGGACGATGGAAGGGCAAGGCAAAGACCGAATGCGGTATTCACAACCCCAAGTCTCGATATGCGCAGTTTCTTCGCGAGCAGGAGATGAAGAAGCAGCAGGAGGACCTGAGCAGCGCATTGGAGAAGGTCTCAATCGCGTAGTGCTGTCACTTTTCTTTTCCTAGTGCGTTATTGTATTTTCTAAGCATTAGCACGGCGTTTCGGTATGGGACACGACATGGATGTCGTTTGAGCATGAAAGCATTTCCACAAGGAAGATACATTCCGATCAAGTAGCATAACGGGGCCGAGATACCACCGTATATGAGCCACAGAAGCTCGACAATCATACACAATTTAAAAAGCAAACTCCTGACGTGGTAAATGTGAAGTCCCAACCATACAGCGTGGTTGAACTCGACTTGGCTATCCCACGTCACTATGGTTTTGTCAATTCCGTCCAACGAACGTCCGGAGAAGACAGCCTCTGACAAACTCGTGCAATTGCGCAATCGGTTCCAAGGATTTGCCGACCCATACATGCCCGCCCGCTTGTACCCTAGCCTTAGTGTTTGCAGAGGACAGAGCTATTAATGGTCAACAAAAGAGCAATGGTGCCCTGAGCCAGAGAATAAAAGGCTCCACGCATCCGGTCCCGTAGCGCCTTCATAGACGCGTTCATCGTTCGTACAATACCTGACCTTCGACGGACACAAAGACAGAACACCCCGAGGTCATCACACACGAACATCACCTTTCGAATTCTGTCAACAGTCTTTGACCCAGAAACTTCACAGCATGGCGAACGCACCCCATGGTACGCTGGACTCGAAGATAATGCAAAAGGCATTGGAATGCTGACGAATTGACCACAGGCGGAATCCTGAAGGACTTGATTGCGCGCGACGCACCCCGGAGAAAGGAGCTTTACGACGAGGCCGAGAAGCTGCCCGCCATTACGTTGTCAGACAGGCAACTTTGCGATTTGGAATTGATCTTGAACGGTGGATTTTCGCCGTTGGAGGGTACGTCGTCATTTCGCCGCACTAGCGAGGGGGCACTTTTTCTGCAAGCCCCTCGCGTGCGGCACATTTGCTAGGAACGGACCCTGACAGACTTCACCAGGCTTCCTGAACGAGAAGGACTACAATGGTGTCGTCGCCGAGAACCGTCTCGCCGATGGCAACCTTTTCTCCATCCCAATCACTCTCGATGTTTCAAAGGAGACAATCGAGGAGGTGGGCGTAAAGCCTGGCGCGCGCATTGCGCTGCGCGACTTCCGTGACGACCGCAACCTCGCCATCATCACCGTCGACGACGTATACCAGCCAGACAAGCAGAAGGAGGCCAAGGAGGTCTTTGGCGGCGACGAGGAGCACCCAGCGATCAAGTACCTTTTCAACACTGCGAAGGAGTACTACGTTGGTGGAAAGCTCGAGGCGATTGACCGCCTGGAGCACTACGACTATGTCGGTCTGCGATATACGCCTGCGGAGCTGCGTCTGCACTTCGACAAGCTCGGCTGGCAGAAGGTTGTTGCTTTCCAGACCAGGAATCCTATGCACCGCGCTCATCGTGAGCTGACTGTTCGCGCTGCGCGGGCTCGCCAGGCCAATGTCTTGATCCACCCCGTTGTCGGTCTCACCAAGCCTGGTGACATCGATCACTTCACACGTGTCCGCGTCTACCAGGCGCTGATGCCTCGCTACCCTAATGGTATGGCTGTGTTGGCTCTCCTGCCTCTTGCTATGCGCATGGGTGGTCCTCGTGAGGCCATCTGGCACGCCATCATCCGCAAGAATCACGGCGCTACCCACTTCATTGTTGGACGTGACCACGCTGGTCCTGGCAAGAACTCCAAGGGTGTCGACTTCTACGGCCCTTACGATGCTCAGACCGCAGTCGAGAAGTACAGGGACGAGCTCGGTATCGAGGTCGTGCCATTCCAGCAGATGACCTACCTGCCGGACACGGACGAGTACAAGCCCAAGGACGAGGTTGAGCAGGGTATCAAGACTCTTGACATCTCAGGAACAGGTACGTTCCCTTCATTTTGGCAAAGGATGTCTGCTAACAGCAATTCCAGAACTCCGCAAGCGCCTCCGAACAGGCCAGGACATCCCCGAATGGTTCTCCTACCCCGAAGTCGTCCGCGTCCTCCGCGAATCGCATCCTCCCCGCAGCCAACAAGGTTTCACCGTCTTCCTGACGGGCTACCAAAACTCGGGCAAAGACGCCATCGCACGCGCGCTGAACGTCACACTGAACCAGCAAGGCGGTCGCTCCGTCTCGCTACTCCTCGGCGAGACAGTGCGCTCCGAACTCTCCTCGGACCTCGGATTCTCGCGCGAAGACCGCGACAAGAACATCGCGCGCATTGCCTTCGTCGCGTCGGAGCTCACCAAAGCCGGCGCCGCGGCCATTTGCGCCCCGATTGCGCCGTTCCAGGCGGCTCGCCAGGCCGCGCGCGAAACGGTCGAGAAGTACGGCTCGTTCTACCTCGTGCACGTCGCCACGCCGCTCGAACACGCCGAGAAGACGGACAAGCGCGGTATTTATGCCAAGGCGCGCGCGGGCGAGATCAAGGGCTTCACGGGCGTGGATGACCCGTATGAGGCGCCCGAGAAGGCGGATCTGGTCGTTGATATCTCCAAGACGAATGTCAGGACGGCGGTGCATCAGATCGTGCTGCTGCTGGAGAGCCAGGGACTGTTGACGCAGTTGTAGGAGGATGATGCTGCTGTTTTGCGGGTTTGGCTTGTATGCGTGGGTTGCATGCATGCTGTGCGATGGCTTATGAATTATCAAGACGCATGATATAGATGATTGGGTACGAAAAGCAAAAGCTGAATGACAGATTTATATATCACACTTCGGATATGCATATTGGGCACTCCTGCTACTTGCACTTTTGGTATATGTTCTAATGTCTCGTGTCGAACGCGGCCGTTTTCAACACGAGAGAAGATTCACAGCCTTGTTTACGGCGTATATCTTCTTCCGTATACGACCCATATCTCCCATCACATCACATAACTAACCCCAACATCGCAACGAGCCACCTAATACCGCAGTATACCACGCATCTACCCTCCCATCAGGACAACATTCTTCTCCTCTCCTCTTCCCATGGCCCCGCTCAGCCTCAGCCACATCTAGAGGCACAATACTCACCGGTTACGGAAAGCGCGAGCACGGATTCGCTTCGAGCGCTGGCGAGCAAGGATGCTACGGACGAGATTCGTGCGGAGAGCGAGCTGAGAACTGGGGAGAGGGAGGCGGAGGCGGAAGGTGATGGATAAGATGGGGTGGGAGGGAGAGGGGGCTGGTTGCTTGGGCCAGGGAGGGGGATGGGAGGGTCGAGAGGGTTGAGAGCAGGATGGCAAAGGAGATGCGGGGGAGCATGGTGTCAAGTGGTGGTTTCGGTCGTGTTGGTGATGAGCGTGGTATGATGGTCGTGATAGTCGTGATTCTGCAGTGCTGTAACGTTGCGCTGGACGATTGTTCGGCCTAAATTGTCGAATGTTACCAAGCTCTGCGATGCGGTGTCTCTAGCTGCTGTTCGAAATCGTTATAGGCTCGCAAGTTCATGAAGTGGATGGGGTGGATGGAGGTTCGAGGAAACTGGGGTAATCTGATCTGGGGGATCGGCGGTGATGTCGAGGCGGATGGGAATGGAAGTGTTGAGCAGCGTCGGTTCCATTCGGTTGATTTGGCAAGGCTTTTGATCACATATCATTCCTGTACAAGTCTTATTGTTGGGGTAGGTACCTCCGTGGATTCTTCGCCTGCGATCACTCGTATAGCACCGTTGACTATCTGAGTCTAACAACTCCCGTTCTTCAACCTCCCCTGTGAATCTTCTGACCCTCCGCTACGAGAGCTTGTGTTCAAAAGCCTTGCAAATTCAGCCACTGCACTAGTCAGCACATATTGTCCGTTTAGAAGTGCGATATGTGTCCTTACATGCTCCGTCCCATGACTTCATGTTCAAGTTGCCGCGATCCACTCTGTCCCAGTCTTTGCCAAACAATGATGTCCAAGCGGGTCCGTTGTTGATTGGTGGACTTGGTGTTTGGGAGTTCGTGCTATCTGAAAAGTGGCTGCGGTTGTGGGCAGGACCTTGGGATTCCCTAGTCGTAGTCACAGTAACCGCATCACGGAGGTTGCCTGCAGTACACGCGTATGGTCTTGGCATTCGGGTTGGAATCAAATCTTCGACTGGTTGAGGCGTGAAGTTGGCATTGATAGTCCCGTTGATGATAGGTGCGGCGACCTTGAAGCGTTGGTATTGCTGTGCTAAAGCTGATATTGATTCGAGTTTTGAACTTTCGGAGATATTCACAAGGGAGGAGTAGTCGACGCTCACGGAACGAGACGAGCTCAGTAACAGGGTTTGCAGTTCTACGATCATGTTTTGCTGCAAGCCGATCAAGATTTCGGTCAGCTGGCCCTGGGCAATTGCTAGGAAGCCATGCCGTTAGCTAGGATTGCATGAGCAAGTTATAACGGTCAGTTTCACTTACCGTCGCCAGTTGCAAATGTTGGCCCAATCCTCGCGAAGTCATGGTCGTATTCCCGCTGAATTTGTGGCGGTGCTGCAATCACAGCTTCCCGGAGCTTACTCAGTCCTTTTGTTCTCTCCTTAGCCTTGTTGATCTTTCTCTTCTTTCGCTCCTTCAGATATAACGCGGTGCCACTGTATGCACTGACGATCGCTGTGACGAGCATGACAACTTCTAAGCCAGACATCCTGGAGAGTTGATCACCTAACGCGGATCTTTGGAACTGGAAGTTCGAGTTGAAGCATACGCAACAGGTGGGTTTAAGATCAGGTTGTTGCTGAGTCCCTTGACTTTCAGCCTTCCTGTATGAGTCCGTCCATAGGTGGGGCTTTCTCGGACCTTAGCGTGGCTTGCATGCTCATCGCGGCAAGCTTGCAGCTCAGAGATCCATTGGCCTTGCTCATATTTTGAGACGTGCCCTGTTGCCCTTGAGGACTTCACCGGCCAGGCATACGAGCAGGCCTCTTCTTCACCATGGGTAGATATGCGCCATCGCATGCGCAAACGTTGACGCAAGCAAGAGCCACGCTTCTTGAAGCATTGCCCCTCGAAGATACCACGTGAAGAGGTGCATGCATCAATGAACATTTTAGTTGCAGGTTCTTGAAAGACTCTTAGCTCATTCGAATCGCATCTTTTTCGGAAACATACGAGCTTCGTCTATTCACAAAGTCTCATGTCGGAAAAGACGGATATTTATGACAACTCGAGGTCCAACTTTTCCCGTCTCACAAAGATACGAAGCGATGTGAACGTGGCTTCATGCGCACCAGTAATCCCTCCTGCCTAGCGAACCAGTATGTACGTACTTGCCAGTGCGGCTCACTCGACGCCCACTCAAGGTCGAACTGACGCAAGAATTGTGGGACTAATTTCCCCATCTCCATAATCGATATATTCTTCCCAATGCAAGTTCTGACACCGGCGCCAAACTACAAGTCGTTAGCGACTAAACGTCTTTCAATTCTCGGACGTCTCACAGTCAAGAGGTGCCGGTCCATCATTTTTACCGTTTGCTCATCTTTGACCAGCCACCGTTCCGGGCGGAACTCATTTGCATCCGCACCAAAAATGTCCGTGTTGCGATGTATGACCGCTGGGTTCACACCCACGACAGTGCCTGCTGGAAGCTGTACACCGCATAGTTCTGCACCACCACTTGGAACAATTCTTTCCAGCGGAAATGATACGCCAGGGTGCATGCGCATAGCTTCCTTCATGCATGCTTGGCTGTTTGCGTGTTCAGTCAAATTCCACAACGATGAGGATGTTGTGAGAATGCACTCACAGATATTCCAATTTCAAGCTCTCGGCATACGTTATAAACTCCGAGAGGCTGTCTGCTGCCTCGTCAATCTCTTGCTGTAGCTTCTTATATGACTGCGTGTTTTGCAAGAGATAGTAGAAGACCGCGCGAAGGGATATACCGGTGGTGTCACTCCCGGCGAGCCTGCACGTTTCAAGTCAGCACATGATGGAATGGGTGTTGTGATGCTTACAAATTATTTAGGAGATGGTTGATCATGTCGCGATGCGTCATATCATTCTTTGATCGCTCATGCTGCTGCTGAACGTAGGCAAGAAAGTCGGACCTGTTGTCCTTGCATGCCGCTTCCACATCGTATTCTTGTATGCTATCTTCAACCATCTGTTCCCAATGTCAGTCTCGTATACTAGAAGACCCCTATTTTGAGCCAGAGAGCGACAAAGTACCTTTGTGGCGATCGCTACTGGATCTCCAGCAGGCCCAGACAATTTCACCAAGATATTTCGCACCCTCAGATTGCCAAAAATGTGTTCAGTAAGCCATGGCACTTGACCGACAATTCCCCCAGCCCTCAGAAGCGTTTCGATGCCTGCAATGACGCCATTCATATCTTTCCGATTCTCCATGAAACCAAAGCGCTTGCTGAACGACATAGCTCCTATGACGTCGAATGCATACCACTGCACCCACACTCCTAGGTCAACAACCTGGCCCTGCATATCCATCATTGCGTCCGTGAAGATCTTGCTGCAGGGGTCGACTAGATACTCCAATGTACGAATCGACGTCATGGAGAACTTCTGGGAAACGGACTTCTTTAAGTGTTTGTGCTCTTCTGGATCCCTGGTTGAGAACATGCTGGGCATCATCTCACCTTCGTACATGGTGTGGAAGACGTTGTAGAACGAAGACTACGTTGAACCGAGATTAGCCGCCACACTGAATACATGTCGCACAACAGACATACCTTGATGTATTTACTGCCTATGCCATAGATTGCTGGGATTGCAGTGGGGTCGGATATATCGACTGTGTTTGGCGCAGTGCGTACAACGGGCCCATACTTAGCGTGTAATCTACGGTATTCCTCGTGAGCTTTTCCATGCCAGACGAGGTGTATACGCCATAAAGAGGTGAACTTCGCCAGCCTAGGGCCAGGTATGTGACGCAAGTTCGGTCTGAGCGCGCCGAGAATGGATGTGCAAAGCCAGAGTAACACTGGTACAACGACGACTGCCACGGCCTGGTATCTACTTAGTAAGGACATATCAAATGTGAAGGGCAGATCGCGAGAGGTTTTCGAGAAGCTGAAGAGCCTTTAAGTACTTGCACAAGTCTCAGCGGCAACTAGCACTCTCAAAGTCTAAGTGCCCACGCCTGAACTCCCGCATGGGACAAATGGCGGGGTGCGGTTATGCAGCCCATTTCCCCACAGAACGCTTTCCTTGAAGATCCCTAGTCGACAACGGCCAAGTTCAGCGAGTGGGTGGGTTCGGAGGATCGTAGCGGGCCGGAGCAACCTCTCAAGAAAGTTTATCCGATGAGTTGGGTTAGGCCGAACCACTAACATCTCTGTTTCGAAACGCGAAACTATTTCGGGCAAATTGAAACGCCCGCTTTGATATAGAAAAAGACTCCTTTTGAGACTTCGCAATTTGATCGTTCCAGCTCAAGCATTGATACAAGCATCCTCACTTCTCTTACTTCAAGATGTCCAACATGGCTCCAACTCGTTTACCAAACATCAGCAACAACCCTTCCAAGATTCAACTGGAGCGCATCGCCCATGTATACTATGAACACCCGGATATAGATGCCTTCAACCAGTTTGCATTGGATTTCGGTTTTGTGGAAGCACATCGCGACGACGACTGCATCCTTTACCGTGGCTACGGAATCGATCCTTACTGCTACGTCGCTCGTCGCGCCACAACGAAATCACCGGTTTTCGGTGGTGCTGCTTGGGTTGCTCAGACACAAGCTGACTTTGACAAAGCTGCTGCGTTAGAAGGCGCTGAAATATCTGATCTGTCGTCGTTTCCTGGTGGTGGAAGAAAAGTTACCGTGCAGACACCGTCGGGCTTCTACTTTCATGTCATATACGGACAGAAGGAGAGAGTTCCGGCTAGAGAACCTGCCACCGCTCAAGCAGAGAGTGTTGGACCTTCGAATGGCAGCTTCTGTAAGCGGCGCTTCGGTATGTACGCAAGATACTGAGATTGCAATGCCAGGCTAAGACCGATCTTGCAGGGGAGTTTCAGCGCTTCCATCCGGGACCCGCTATGGTCCACAAGCTGGGCCACTATGGCTTCGTCCTGAACAATTGGGACGAAGAGATGCGTTGGTACACCGACAACTTCAATTTAGTGCCGTCTGACGTTCAATACATACCCGACAAAGAAGATCTGGATGTCATCGCATTCTTGCATCTGGATCTTGGTGAGCGCTATTCTGATCACCACTCGCTGTTTCTTTCTCGTGCACCGCCAGGCGAGGACGACCATGTGCACCACGCGTCTTTTGAGGTCGACGATTTCGATACGCAGCTTCTCGGACATGACTGGCTCGGCAGCAAAGGCTACACTTCAGTGTGGGGCGTAGGCAGACACATCCTCGGCTCGCAGATCTTTGACTACTGGAGAGACACGACTGGATTCACTGTCGAACATTACGCAGACGGTGATCTCGTCAACGTCAACTCGGGGACGCAAAGGAGTAAAGCTGGAGCATTGTCCGTCTGGGGTCCAGAGATGTCTACATTGATGTTCGAGGACGGAATAAAGGCAAAGGCAGTTTCGGCAGGGATCGGGCCGTGATGAGCAGGGACTTGCTGAGTGATGTAAAGGAGCCGAGCGGTCATGACAGATAAGCCTATGAGCGAGTATTAGTTTCGAATTGCCTAATCTGCTTCGCGTGTCGGCTAGGTGAATGCATCGGCTGAAACGCGTTTGGCGAACGTGACGTCGGCGAACGAGACGTCGGCGAACGAGAAGACATTCGTCCTTGTACGCTTGCGTACATTGGCATATGTCCTACCATAGCCGTAGTAAACAAAAAGGTCGTGACACTGAGCAGGAAGGCGCCAAAAGCGAACCATGGGTTGCAATTCGATGGCCAGTCTGGTTCGGAAGGACTGGTTTGACCGAAAGAATCCATCCGTGGGCAGTTAGCCATATTTTGGTGAGTGTAGCTATCTTCGAATGCCAAAATCGTGCCCGATCAGTGTTGCTCCGGGTTCGGAAGAACCAACATCGTGACCGAACGAGACCGGGAAGACCATCGTCTATATAGCGTCAGACGCGCACCTGATCGAACATCCATACTTCTTGATTCCATCTCGCTCCGAAAACGTATTGATTGTGTAGCTTTAATTCACTGAGATGTCTTCTTGGAACCATCTGATACGCTTTCGGGCTGATGACAATAAAATTTATTTCGCGTCACTAGACAGCGCAGATCGGGTACTGCAAATCGAAGGACAAAGCGTGACCGGGCATGCCACGTTCGACGATTTCCTGCGAGGGAAACTGGCTGTTTCGACCACCGTAAAGCAGGTACGCCATGCAGCTTCAGTTGATGTTTAATCACCCACAGTCTCTCACCACCGTTGGAAACAAGACTAACCATACCTTCTCAGCTGCTTGCCCCAATACCATATGAGGGAGACATTATTTGCATAGGGGTCAACTATCGCGAGCATGCGGAAGAGGCGAATGTGAGAGCACTGGCCTAAATGATATCGATGGAGAAAGAATAATACTGACGGAAGTCGCTCTATCTGTAGCTTACAGTGCCGTCAGAGCCCGTGATGTGGTACAAACCAAGACGAGCACTTGGTGGACCAGGTGACGTTCGCGTTCCGCAGGTCGCCGCAGCCGCTTTCCTCGATTTTGAGGTAAGTTGCAGCTCAACCTCAGCGTAGCTACATACATTTTCGGATCTAACTGCTGCAAGGGAGAACTCACCATCGTCACGTCAAAAGATGCTCGAGATGTGTCTGTCGAGAATGCTCACAACTACATTCTTGGGTACACCGTCGGCAACGACTTGACGGCGCGCATGTTTCAAGACCCGAAGCGTGGCGGCGGCCAATACACACGCTGCAAGGCTTTCGATGGATTTGCTCCTTTTGGGCCGGTTCTGACCAGCGCGAGCGCATTTGGCTCTACGAAGGACGCAAAGATAACCCTGAGAGTAAATGGCAAGGTTTTTCAGGACAGTCGGTGTGACCTGATTCACCAGCCTGAGCAACTAATCAGTTTTCTTTCACAAGGTCAGTAGATGGAGCTCAGAAATGAGCCTATATACCGATTATACGGTCGTTCTAATGTCCATTGTAGGCACAACTATTCCCGCAGGCACAGCCATCATGACCGGATCGCCTCCAGGAATAGGCTGGTTCCAGAACCCTAAGTACAGTCTGCAGAATGGGGACGTGGTCGAAGCCGAGATCTCCCATATTGGCATATTGAAGAATACAATGGTCTTTGAGGGGAAAAAATGAGCTGGAGGTTGGGCCGGTGGTCGGAACATCTGTTAGCACGGCTCGTCCGGATCGTGGGCGGGGGCCCCGCATTTCTGGAGCCTGGAGCGGTGGCCGCAGACGCCACAACCTGGGGTCACCAAGCCGCTACCAGACAGCTTCAACGTTGGGTCGACCGTGACACTTCCCTCTCCAGTCGTGCTCTGTAGTAGCCGCCTTAATATTGTCCAATAACATTATGAATCTGCGGCGCTTCTCAAAACCGTCTTGTGATACGTAATCCTCTTAACATACACGACACCAACATGGCGCGCGTTGAGCCCCGAGCAACCAATTTGGCCGGACCATCGTGTCCTCGCGAGCCCGTGAAATTTTGTGTATGCGACTGCTGTAGACTGTATGCATAATCCGATTTCTTGTATACCGCCTGACTTTACACTCATGGTTGTGTAGGAAGAAGATAAGATGTACGTCAGCTTTGGTAGCGTCTTGAGCCGCAAGCCTACCTATGCTCACATCACTGCTCTAAAGGTGACATGTTACGACCAAGCTGTAGCAGTTGTCGGAGGCGTCGCATCGAGTGCACTTACAGCAAGCGGAGAGCGAAGCCGGGTATGTTGATACGTCTTGGAGGCGGACACGATCGCCACATGTGTTGTTGTCTTATAATATGTGCAGGTCCGCCCAAGAGAATCCATCACGCCAGCCGGGCCGTGTCCTCGAATAGTGCTGATGCCCCTTGCTCTGGAGGCAGTCAAGAGGCTGCCTCTTTGGACACTTTTTTCCCAGTGCATCTAGATTGGACTCTGGATTTTGGCACACCAGCTCTAGATCGGTCATCACCCAACATTGGAGCGATCAATACCCCAGCAGACGGCCTCTATGACACAGAGAAATATCTGTAAGTAAATCACTTAGCACAGCAAGCAATAAAGTTGGATGCTAACAATGACTGTCCTTCATAGGCTTGACCTATATTTGAGACATGTGCAACCTACGTATCCCTTATTTCGGCGACAACTTCCTGATAGCGCACTGAACATGTCCAGCCGCTTAAAGATGGCCACATTTGCAGTTGCATCCCGGTTTGCGAAAGCAGGTGCTTGCAGAGAGTCACCACTGTCTCCGGCAGAATATGCCAAACGTGCTCAGCAACTTGAATCAACTGCAAAGAGCTTGTCCATCGATGAAATCAAAGCCTCTGTTCTGCTTTGTATCTACAACATCACGGAATCAGGTCATTGGCAGTCCGTCGCTGACGTGGGCAGGCTTGCAAGGATGGCCGACTGGTACTACGCCTCGCACGTGAATAGGACATCGACCAACATGGCTACAGGCTGTGATGCAGAAGAATGGAGGAGTGTGTGGTGGACGATTTATACCCTCGACGTGATCTGCAGTGCTGTCGCGTACGTTGTTCACCTCCTACACCAAAGAACCCGACTAAGACAATCAGTGCGTCGTCCCACTCTACCGCTACAGTTTTACAGGAACATATGGAGCTGCCGACTCTATCCATATCAGAGTTTACTGATTCCCAGCCGGATGGATCTTCTCCCACGGAGAAGATTCCGGGCGCACAATCGCTTCCTCCACTGGCTGCGAAGCATTGGAAGACGGTGCAGGACATATTCTATGGGCTATCGGGTCGTAGTCGCAATTTGTATCTTGGTGTGAGCTCTTTGATGAGAGCGGTCACCGAAGTACGTACATCAGCCCGTTACGGTCGAGATCCAACATTGCATCGTCGACTCTCCGCGCTCGAGAGTGACTGCGCAGCTATAAGCTTCGCTCTGCCTTCTTGGATGTTCAGTCACTCGCGGCAATTCCACGTGGACGAGTCGACTGATGAGCATCGAAGTCGGTTGGGCACGCTGCTTGTATTATACTGGTGCGTTCAGCTCTTCCCCTCCTAGTGACCTTCCTTGCCCAGGCTTTGCGCTGCTAACCGATATCTGACTTTAGCGCAAAACTCTTACTTAAGATCACCATTGCACATTTGGCAGACAATTCTTCTTCGCAACCAGCCGAAGACAAGGACTGGCAAAGTATGTGGCAAGCTTTGGTGTCTGAGGCAAATGAAGTCGTATCAGTTTTGCAGTCTTGGAAGCCAGAGTACTTTGAGGCGATTGATCCGATGTGCTCATACATCATTTTCCTTGCTGGATGTGTCCTTGTACTCAACGATAAGGCTGGTGGCACGCCAAGTCGGCCAAGGACGTCAGAGCATGTCGACCTTGCTCTGCTCTTTCTGGACCGAGTTGGCCAGCACTGGCCTATAGGTGCGTAATGCCACGGGCCCAAATCTCTCCACACTCTGTCACTCGATAAGGAATTAGAGTAGACGACTAACGTATGACAGCATCACGGCTTAAAGGTTTGTTTTCCGGGTCCCTTCGCGCATCTGCGGACTTCTTCAAATGTAAAGGAACATACTGAGAACGCACTACAGGGTCGTTAGATGCTCTGGAGACTTTCCCAGCCAATCAGCAGCATCGGAATATGCTTCGATGCATGTATGAGATCACCAGCCCGATTTCAGTACCTTGCTTCTTCGAACAAGAAGTCGCGCCTTCATCAACCGCCGAAACCGAAAATGTCGCAGCGGGCACAATATTGGACTGCAATGCCCATCCGATCGAAAGCATAACAGAGCCAATCATAGCTGACATCAGTCCTGGCTTTGGTGCTGCCTGGCTACAAGGCGATGACTTCAATCACAGTGGCCTATTCGCGCAATGTTATCCATCTCAATAAGAATCTGGCTTCAATGCAACAAGAACAATGATGTGTCACATCATTATCAGTTTCATGATGTCAAAGTTCGCAGCGATCATATTGCATTCTCACACTATGCTTATGCTTACTACACGCTGGCATTCCTCGACGTTGAGTCAACCGTACCTGGCAGCAGAACTTTTGCTGCAATGCTCAACTGCTGTTGAAGCTGAGCTAGAGTATGCGCCTGAGAAAAGATGATAAAGTCAGGACGGACCAACGCACACAATGCCCCAGGTTGAAATCGTTTCCGGAATACGCAAGGATCGTAGTTCTCCAACAGTGGCGGTCCACTTGGATCACCGGCCTTGGCTGGAGTTATGCGGAGAGTCGTACTCGACGACGGTCGCTCAAAAGTCAGAGCGTTGGCTTCTGTGCCGACCAATTCCAGAATCTCCCCAGCCAGGAATGGCGCGCGCAAATCGGCCGCTTCGATCGCCTTCCGTACCTCTGACACCTCGTGGTCTGAGGTCTGCCGCAAAAGCAATACGGTCAAGGAGCAGCGAGTTCGCCAGAACAGTCGATCTGAAAGCATCGGCAATGACTCCTTGCCTGCTGCTTTCACGTAGACCTGCGCCGTCTTGCCACCTCCTCCTCCGGCTTCATCGTCGCAATCACCGAGACCCGCCAGCCCATCTATGAAAAAGCCGCCTTCGACGCCACCAAATCCTTGACTATCCGACTCTCGTTTCTGTATGAGCCGTTCCCGCAATGAGGGTACCCACGCGAGGACTCCATTCGCTATACCAATCGCAGCCGCCGCTAGCTTGGACTTGCCCAAGAGAAGACTACCATTCGCTTCAGTCCTCCTACTCGAGTTGTCGACACCGCTTCGACGCTCGCGAGCCCAGCTGTCCAGCAGCAATTTATGCCGATAGCTTTTTTCTTGCGTGGATAGTCCAGAGACTTCGTGCAAAAGAACGCTTATTCGCCATGATAGGCCAAAGGCGTCACGAATGCCGCTAGCCATGCCTTGTGCGCCGAAGGGTGGGAAGACATGGGCCGCGTCACCTATGAGGATTATACGGTTGTGGAACCATCGATTCACGACTCTGTTGTTAAAGCTGCGGTGTTGTCAGAGGTTGTATGATTCTTGAGGCATGGTGAGATAAGTTGAAAATAGGACTCAAACATCACGCACCTTGCCTGCCCACATCGCAACACATGGATACAGTCTTCGGGAAACTGAATCGCTTGATCAATTCTCGTGCCATTGCGGCTTTGAAGGGGGTTCGTCAGTGATGATCGAGAAAAAACAAATGCGATGGTTGCCTTACGAGAAACGAGATCCAGGGATGATCAGATGCGGTCGAAGCATTTCCATCAAATGTGATCCTTCATCACTGCACTGAAAGTTTGGAGGGAGCTCGTATTCAAACCTGGCGCCTGTGAGTCAGTGGAGCTGCAACGAAATGTGTCGTGGAAAATGGTCCAGGACAGGATCATACCTCCAGTATCTGCCATATGCTGGACCGAACCGCCCTGTTGCCACCGGCATTTCTGGGTGACGACAAAAACTGTTCATCGATCAGACAATCTGCGAAGCCACTCCAAGGGACTGAGACGTACTGGAAGCCATCAGGCCAGAATATATCCCATAATTCGTCTGGGGTATATCCTGCTTTCCATAACGGGAAATCCGGATGTGACTCGGGTGTTGGGAGAGAGATGTGAAGATTGGCCACGACCCATGTCGCCTCGTATGGATAACTAAATATCGACGTCAATACAAACAGAGCCGAAAAGTCCACGAAGTGCAGCTTACACTCCAACCACTTGTCTGATGCCCTTCGCTTCGAGGTAGCCCTTGCGGACGAATCCACGCTTGCCATCAGCCCCAACAAGAAATTTGCTCGAGACCTGCCTTATCGATCCATCGCAGCTTCGGTAGTCCACCCGAACTGTTTCTCCGACTTCCTCGATCGATAATCCCTCGCAGCCGAGCCGTAGCTCGGCATACTCAGACTCGTCGACCATACCTCGAAGGATCTTTTCTGAGCGTTGTAATCGAATAAGAGCATGTCTTCCATAACATAACGATTTCATCCCGATCGGGGCTCACTCACCAAGGCCAGGTTGTAGCAAGACTATGCCTGAAGGCAGAACCTGCTCGAGATCAGGCTCAAGGCTCATGCTCAGAAACGGGGCCGATGTGAATGTCCCCGTGTGGAAATGGACAGCATTGAGTACTTGGACACTGTCAGCGCGAGCAAGATGCAGCTCAGAAACATGCTGCAATCTCACTCTGCGAGATCTCCGCCATTTGGGCTTGCGTGACGCCCAGCACCTCGAGGATGCGCGTGGTGTCGCCAGCCATGGCAATGGCGCGCGGATCCTCGCATATCTCTGTGTTCTTCTCAATTATCAAAGTCTATCTCTTTCGTCAGCGGCTTGCTCTGTAGTTGCGAGGTACTTGCAACGTACTTTGATTTTGTAGTGCGCCAGTGCAATGGCGAGGACAAGGCCTGCTGGCCCAGCACCGATGATGACAACATCGAGATGTTCATCCCCTGCCATGGTCTTGGATCGTGGCGATCTGGTGCTCTGCACTTACATCCGAATAAGCTCTCGGTTTTATGCCTGTATGCATGGTCCGAGTCGGGACACTAACGAAAGGCGGGGTTGTACCACCGGACTATCTCCTTGTGCTATGGTGTGGATGCTCCGGGTGTGGCAGAGGTTACTCCGCGTGGCTTAACGGTCACTGCACAGCGGCATCGAACGAGTTCAGCGTGATGATACTCTGGTATTCAGCGCAAAGAAGGTTAAATGCAATTGCGAGCTCCTGCCCTACTTGTGCAGACAACTTCCTAGCTAGATATGTTTAAGCGAATACATGTCTTGCAACGATAGAGCACGTTCATGCTCACACTGGGCTCTTATACGCTCCCGCGGCTTCAGCATCCATTCGATTTTGGATAATCTTCTTTTGATCTCATAGTGAAAGATTTCCGATTGCGGTATTGACGAGATCCCGTATCTGCTTCCACCTGCGAATCAAGACATCTTTCTGCTCGGTCCTAATCGGTAGCTTCTCACTGACTGCGCCCTTCGAAGACCCTCGCCTAACTTTGTCCGAGCTGTGACGGTCGACATGAAGTCCCTCCACCTCCTCTAATATCTCAATGATCTGTCTTGAGTACTTTGTCAATATCTGCACCAGATAGGCGTTCACACGCCCTTGCTCCTTGCTTCCATCGTCATCCCCGCCAACGAAAGCGGAGTAGCGTCTGTTATCCAAGACCAGCAATCTAAGCACAGCTTCCGTCCTGTGACATATTGTCGGCTCTTTCGAGGAAAGCGTATAATTGCCGTGGAAACCATCTTCCTTTAGTGCTTCTGCTTGTTCCTTGCTCAACAGAGGAAGGAGGAGATGGTCCAGCGGTATCGAGTCGTTTCGGTTACTCTCGAGAATGAAGCCATACTCAACCAACAAGAAGTCGTTCGTATGTGTACCATAGCTCACGAAGACCTCTTCGCCAGCTTTGTACTCTCGATCAGCCGTGACGCTATAGCCTTTGCTGTCGCTTTGGGGATCGCATCCTATATCAGAGTGATTGAAGTAATCCATGAAGGGACACATGGCATAGCAATCGTCGGCGGTGAGTTGCTTCCTCTTCTTGGGCAGCCGCGGATGTGAGTTTGGCAGATCAGGGTATTCCCAGTAGAAGGTTCGCGTGTTGACGATGAGCCACGTATACGTGAAAAGATCCTTGGAAATAGCAGGAATGTGCGGA
>TARA_R110002003_G_scaffold193_15_pt1 | contig 24529 bp, 30 predicted proteins | sample TARA_R110002003 | Tara Oceans TARA_R110002003 (sample SAMEA4396441) | marine metagenome | biome: Westerlies Biome; feature: [SRF] surface water layer (ENVO:00010504); material: water (ENVO:00002006), including particulate matter (ENVO:01000060) such as... | depth 5 m
TCTTGGGAGGGAAGAATTCGAAGGAAAAGGTGGGCTTTCCTTCTGCCCTCGCCTGGGCAAGCTTCTGAGAGATGTGCATGGCGGCGACCTAGGGAAAGAGGGGGAAAGAGAGTGAGAGAGAAAGGCAGAGCTGGTCTAGAATGCTGCACATTGTTAGCCATGTCGGCGCACTTCTCCATGTACCCCACGGCGTCCGAATCTTACAAGGATGTGTGCTGCTTTGACTGCACCCCGCGGTCTGCAAAATTAGTCCACCACCTACTATCCGAAGTAACGTTTGCGAGCCCAGCGATCTGCGAGTACCCGCGACATATACCGCAGCTGCTACTGTATGAACTGAGTCCGAAGTGTGTTTGGCTTGTCGAGCATGACGGTGAGTAGTTTTCTCTTAGCGGACAAGAGTGTCAATACATCAGGTTAGCGTGCGCCGGAGGCACAATCGGAGGCGGACGGCCTGCGCCAAGATGCATTGTGGCGGGGAAGAGAGCATGTTCCCGCGCGAAGTGCTGCGATGCTCCTGAAGCGTGGCATGCTGGGAAAGCTGACACATCACATGTGCTCAGAAACATTCAGTGTTGACCGTCGCAGTGGAGTGGAGCTCAGAAGGCTGAAGACGCGCCCCGCACATTATTGGCCTTGCAAAGCTGCCCCTGCCGCTGCCCGATGGCGGCTGTCAGTGGCCGGCTTGCCTCATGCAGGAACCCCGATCGTCTCGAGCGCCGACCGCGTCCCTCGGCGATCTTGCGATGATTAGACGACAGCGCGGTATATAGCCTCTTGATGACTTCACTGCTTACCAGCGGCCTACTATACCAACACCCAAGACATCCGACGCAAGCTTACGTTAACCCACGTCTCACCACCATGCCTCCTACATCGCGACCCCGCCGCATCGTGGGCGTGTCCCTGAAGATGTACTTCGACCTGCCCAGCACGCTTTCCTACGTTCGCGGCGTGCTGCAGCTCGATGGCGACGCGTGGAACTCCCGAATCGACCTCTTCGTAATCCCCGACTTCGTCTCGCTGACCGAGTCTGCGCGCATTCTCGAATCCTCATCCATCATGCTCGGCGCACAAGACACCTTCTGGGAAGACAAGGGCGCGTACACGGGCGAGGTGAGCCCGCTAGTACTGCGACAGGCTGGCGCGAAGATCGTCGAGATCGGACATGCTGAGCGGAGGGCGCAGTTTGGCGAGACGGACGACTGGGTTGCGAAGAAGGCGGGCGCTGCAGCGAGGAATGGCTTGATTCCTCTGGTCTGCATTGGCGAGAAGACGCATCACAACGTTGCGTCTGCAGCTGTAGGCGCGGCTATTGCAGAATGCAAGCCGCAGGTCATGTCAGTGTTGGGAGCTGTTCCAGACGACAGCGAAGTAATTCTAGCGTACGAGCCCGTATGGGCTATTGGCGCAAAGGAACCTGCGGATCCTGATCACGTCGTCAACGTAACAAAGGAGCTCAGGAAACTGGCTTCTGGACGAAGTGGCGTCACAAGAATCGTCTACGGTGGAAGTGCGGGACCAGGGACATACGCAAAAATTGCCGAAGGTGTGGACGGTCTATTTCTCGGACGCTTTGCGCATGACATCCACAACCTGAAAAAGGTCATTGAAGAGGTTGGAGGCGCTTGAGATATGTCCTACGCCATCTTCCAACGCATTCGTGTCCTTCAAGCAGAGTCACGACGTGAAGCGAGCTCGTTCTTTACCAACGCCTCTCTGATGCAACCACGCAGCTGTCTGTTGGAAAGTGGGACGACATCGACTCTGAACCACAATAGCAGGGGTAGCATCTCTGTGCACGTCCACATCGTTCATAGCACAAGATAGACGGATACGATTTATCTGTCTTTGAGCAAGCAAGGGTCGGGGTTGGCTCCACCAAAAATCGCCTCAGGCTTGTGTAGCAAAGTATAAGAATGAACCGAGCCTATCGGGCGGAGTGTCGAGTGTGTTGAGGTCGCTGCGAGTACGAGTTTATCACCTGCGTGCGGGGAGCAGTGTGAGACAGCCATGTTTGGCTACTCCTTCATGATGAGTCGCAGCTTCCGCCAGTGTTGTGTTGATCGCGCCTTCCTCCTCCTCTGGCCTCCCTCACCTCGTCACACGACGGGGAAACCGCTTCACGCCGCAAAGTCTTGGCCATCACGACCCTCGTCAGAGCACGACACGCACGCCAGTTGGTGTATTGCCCCATTGTATACTCCATGCCGACAAACGAGACATACGAGACGAGGCCTTGCTGACAGGAAGAACCTGGCTCAGCGACTACTGGCAAAAGAGTGATCAACAATAAAGAGTGGCAGCCTAAGCACAATGAATCATCGCCGAACTGGAGAAGTCAGCAACTGTAGCGGCGAGAAGACGGCAATGGCTTGTCTTGGAAGTTCATCGCGACTAAGGAGCTCAACAAGACGCGATACGACGGCTCGACCAAAGTCACAGCTAGTATACTGCTCCTTAATGGGGCAACTTCGGTATGATTGTTTGCGAAGCGGTATATGCGGCAATCGTGCTGGGTTGGATGAAAAGAGAGGGGAGATTAAGATTGAGATGCCCACGGCGAGGGCAACTGAACTGTGGGAGTGCGTGTAGTGTACTTCCCTTGGGCATGTCAGCGCATGTTGCGAATGCTATGGCACTGCACTTCGGCAGACTCGGCGGCGATCACCTGCGACCGCGGTCTCAACTCCAATATCCGGAGATCGGCCTGTGCAGCAATCCGAGACTATTGGCACTGTCCTACTTTGCGCACGTGGTAGTAAGGAGGCGAAATCGATCGCAATAGATACAACCAAGCGCCTGGGTCGTAGAAACTCCACAACAGAGTCCAGGGCTGTGTGGAGAATCCCGTCTGCCATGACTGGGGATTGCAGAGCCAGAAATACGTGGGAGTCAACACCTGTCTGTTTATGCACTGTGCATGATGTTTCCTAACACTTACTGGGTCGTCCATTTCTGCGACTTAACTCGAGTCAAGCCACCAGACGAGTACACCGTTGGGCATTTCCACCTTTACAACGCATCACCTACACACCGGTGTACCGGTCGGAAAGCGCGAACGGCACCCCAGCATCAACTGAAGGATTGCCAAGGGACGGCCTTGCGGACTACCGTTCGGCGCGAGTGTTTAGGGACACGAATTGCTCCTTTCCTCCCTCTTCAGCCGCAGATAATTTTCGGCAATAAGGCATCCTGCCGACTGGGATATGCTCCGTAGCACCGATCACCAAGGATAACTGCAACTGGGTGTCGTCTTACCCATTTCGAGCTCCACGAAATCTTCAATGGGCAGCTACTAAGCGAACAACGGTCATGGCTGTTTATACCATCCGGTCACAACATTGACTTGGCTGTGCCTTGACATAGCTCACTGCAAGTCACATGGTGGTCAGTAGACAGAAGATCTCTGTATCCTAGCGCGCCGTATCTGGGAAAGCGCATTGTACCGCGGAACGCCTCCGCCGCTACCTTCCGACACGCCATCGGATGAGCGCAACACCCTCGCCATGGGTCTCCTAGGTCACACCACCGCCTCTCGACAGCATTCGAGTGCGCAGTAGCATGCGGGGAAAGTGGACACTCCCCGAGTCCTCTGGGCTTTGTTGCACCTGGCATTGGCTGGCGTCCCGTCGATCTCACGATAGATGCGCACGTGTTCTCTTCAACGATGAACGGTCCCTTCACGCCATATCCGACGCGAGGAGGCTCGAACCGGATTTAAGACCCCTGATGGCTGCCTTGGCGTGTGCAATTTCTGTCGGCGCAATTGCACATGGCCCTGCTCAGCCATGTCTGCAAATGCTATCTTGAATCTCGGAAGGACGACATGGCACACTGCCAGAACCAGCGCAAAGACAAAGATACAGCAACCATGTGTAGTCAACGGCTCAAAGAGATCCGTCTGTGACATGACGTCTGGAAATACACACTTTGTCTGCGTTCGACATTAGCGCTTTTAGCACGTTTCCCCGCAGAGCGAACCTCGTTAGGTGACGGGCCGACGATCGTTAGCCCCGAAGTCTGGGCCAGATGCTCTCCGCACGAATCAAGCGGTTTCGCATGCTTTCATCTCCACTTCACTCCGCACAACCGGGCCTAGCTTCTGAGGCGCGACGACCCTACTGGCTGGTGCAACACGGGGTTGTGAGCCTTCTCTTGATCCATTGTCGCCCAAATAGGCTGCAAGCACGCCGAGGTCTTTCGGCTACTCAGTGACGATGATGCGGTCTAACATGAAGCTATTGTGCTAATGGAACCCGCGTCATTGCCTCTTGCCATTGCGGGGCCTGTCCTCAGCGTCTTGAAGTGCTCAAGCTGCACAATGCAAAGAATTTTTGCTATCATTTTATACATGGTACGATGCGCTTGGACCAATGTACTGCGAGGCTCGGTCGACCAGCATGGGTAGCTATCAAGCAAAAGCCACCTTCGCAATAACGGAACTATACCAGTGTTTGAGCGAATCAAGTTATGCGTACCAGTCGAAGTTAGGCCTAGACACATCGCCAATGCTGAGGGCGTACTGCGAAGGCAGGGCGGAGCCGCAGTGGTTTGGCCTTCCCCTGTCCAAAACATCTAGGGCGGTGTGGCTGCACGCGTCCACAGTGTCGTCGTTGATCGCTTGCTTTCGTCCGGAGGCTACGCCTTTTTGGAATTGCATCTGTGCCCCAAGGTTTAGGACGTATTAATATAAGCCTATAATCAAAGCTCCTGCCCCGTAACTCTCACGGCATATAATCTCCACTGTTCCCCAGGCTTCTTCACGCCATGTCCTATCAGACCGAGACACCAAGCACCGGCCATCTCAACAGCACGGGCAACACACACGAGGCTACCGCTAATAACAACGCACATCTCGGCGCCACATCAGGGAGGGATAATAACAATACACATCTGGGCTCATCAACTGCAAGAGACGGCGAGACATTGTCAGCAGGATCAACGGCCAACGGAGCATCCAACAGGATGACAGACCACAACAACGCGTTGGAGAAGGACTTCTCCAGGCAGAATGGTCAGGTCATTACTCCCGTTGTATAACATTCATACTGACAGTTAACAGGCAACGACTATCATCAACACCTTGACCACAGTACCGACTCAGACACTGCTCTGCGACACATTCGAACAGCAGGCAGCATCTCGATCTCGCCAGAGCTATTCGAAAAGCTCTATCTCTCTCCTCAGAACCAAGTAAAGGGCGAACTCCGAAAGACATTTGGTAACCCAACTCCTCTGTAGGTGACCACCCACTTGTTCTGCCGTACACAGCAGCTAATCAAATCAAATCAGGGCGCTTGTCGGTTTTCTGCTTTCACTTTTCCCATTGAGCATGACTCTTATGGGCTGGCGCGGTGCAGGTGGCAGTGGAGCGGCTAGCACCGGCTGGTACTACTTTGCTGGTGGTCTTTTGATGGTTCTTGGCGGCGTTGGTGAAGTATGTGCACTCATGCGCTCTCCTACGTGTACAATAGCACCGTGCTGACATTGCCTAGTGGATTCTCGGCAACACATTCCCCTTCGTCGTCTTCACATCCTTTGGCGCTTTCTGGCTTGGATTTGGCGCTACCCTTCAACCCTTCTATGGAGCCTATTCAGCCTACGCCACGCCTGGTGACGCAACTAGCACAGGCCTTGAATCAGTGGGGTTCAATGTCGGCCTTGGTAAGTCCGAGGCACGACATGATGGCTGTGAAATCGTGTACTAATTTTGCGGAACAGCCTACTTCATGATTGCCATGGGGCTCCTATGCTTCATCTATCTTATCTGCTCCATCCGCACCAACTTGGTTTTCTTCCTTATCTTCTTCACCCTTGTCCCGGCTTTCGGTCTCCTTGCCGGCGCCTACCTCAACGCGGCCAAGGGCAATGCTGGAACCGCTCTCAAGTGTCAAGAAGCTGCGGGTGCCTTTACGTTTGTTACTTGCCTCTGTGGGTGGTACATTCTCATGGCCATTATGCTGGCCAGCGTTGACTTTCCATTCGATCTTCCCAGTAAGTTCTGCCATACGAGGAGTGTAGTGAGTGGAGATGCTAACGCTTTGTAGTTATTGATCTCTCGGGTGTAATCAAGGGTGCGAGTGAGAAGCGCAAAGTCAACCACGTTGAGTAAGCTTGTTGCTACGCCATAATGAGGAAGTCGCATCATGATGATGAGATCATGTTGCGATGAGAGTTTGCGGGACATGGGCGGCAGAATGAAGTACAGGGCGTGGTTGGAGCGCAAGCTGCAGAGCAGCGTCACGCGTCGTCGAGATAATGGAAGGAGATCGAACGCGTTCACTTCACCTGTTGATAGTACAGTGCGATGTGTTGATGTGACGGTTGATCTTCGCATTTAAAAATTTAATACCCTGTCGTTGACACTGCAACTAGTTTTTGATAATCTGTGTTCAAGGATGTGTGTATGTGGTGTTATATCGGCCTTTAGGCATAAGTTGGCTTGATTTTTGCGGGACTTGCGTAAGGAGCGCACTTCGTCCTTGTTTCCCCTACTATGTGCCATTATCTTTTCCACTAAACCTGGCCCTTCTACATCTTGCGCCGCTTATTCCGATGCCCATCCCCATTTCCACCATGAACAACTTCTACTACACCATGTTCCTTCCGCTTACTCCCCCGCATATCCATCTCATCATCCTCCCACTCATCCTCAAAATCACACGAAAACGTAGTCCCCACATCCTCGCCCACAAGTCCCTTTGCCTCCGTCACAACCTCCACCTCCTTCCCAACAACCGTCTCCAGCACCACTCCAAAGCTTTCCATCTCCACATTCCGCAAATCCACATAGTCCTCCCACACCCCACACACCTGCTCATACATTCTCTGCTCCGCCATCTCCGTTGCGAAATGCACTTTGGCTCTTGACACCGCTAGCAACACCGGCTCCCTATACTCCTGCATGCCCGGATAGTTCCTCAAAAACCCAGTCATGCTTGTCCACGCCTGGTCCAACAACTCCGAACTAGGCGGCCAGACAACACGCACGGCACGCAGATCCTGCTCTCGATTTGCCAACCGCGCCGCGAAGCCCGAGAAGGGATGGGCGTCGAAGGCTGTGCGCACGCCGGTTGCGGGTAAAATGCGTGACTGGCCGTCGACCGCGGCGCCGTAGACAGGTGCCATGCCGCTATCGTGCCACGAAGCATCGAAAGCGGGCTTGACGATTTTGTCGTGCCAGATTTTCAGAAACGTCTCATTTGTTGCCGTCGGAGGCGTTATAGGTGCGTATGGGAAGATAACGAACAGGTGTGGGTACACGCCCATTTGGAGGGGTGTAAGGGCGTCTGTGTCTGATGTCGGAACGGGGTACGAGGTGCCGAAGAAAAGGGCGTTTTCGATGGACGAGGAGGAGATGGAGGTGTTGGAGTGTAGGGAGAGGTGGGAGGCGATGGTTTGCGCGTCGTGGGGTGAGATGGGGGACACGGCGGCCGAGTCGAGAGTGTGCGGGATCCAAGGTGTTTGTTCCCAGGTTAGACGGTCGAAGAAAGCTAGGGTCGTTGGGATACAGAAAGAAAGGGTGGTGGTGGTTGAGGTCGCGCGGACTTTGGGTGTTTGAGCGGATAGGGTTGAGCGTAAGGTGCTCGCGTTCGACGGGTATGGAGTTGAAGATGGTGTCATGGTTAGGCTTGTGGCGGGCGTGCTAGGAGTAGAGAAAATGGAAGCCGAGCCGCTGGTCTCTGATGTTGGAGGGGAGAGCCGTGATGTCGTGGTGGTTGAGAAGTTCTTTTTTATGGTTGAGAACATGATGAGCAGAGTTGATGCGGGTGCCTTACGTGTTATAGTGAGAGGAAGAAAGAAAGTATAGCCAGCAACGGTATGAGCTGTGTGGGAACAGCATGATAACTGTCTGAAAGAAAGGTTGACAGCGGCAGATGTCGTAGGAGCTTGTTGGCAGTGAAACCTCATGTCCGGTGACTCTCGGAAAGCAACGAAAGATTCAACAGAAGATAACTTGCTGTTACACCTTCCCCGCCATAGAGAGTTGTTCCCCTTTATGTCAGAGCACCTAGCCACATGCACCCGAAACCGAGCTTCCTCAATAACATCTTCTCCTTTCACCACGGCACAATAGCCCCATCATACCTATAGAACTTTCCGCTGTCCCCCTCCTTCAACCCCCTCACAACATCCAGTATGCTCCCCACACTAACTTCCGCCTCAATCATCGCGCCCTTCCCGCCCATCCTCGTCTTCACCCACCCGGGATCCATGCAAATCACCTTGACCCCGGCGCCTTTTAAGTCCTTTGCCTGATGCAACGTCAACATATTCAGCGCCGCCTTGCTCATACTATAAGTACAGCATTTCGTCACGTCTGTCGCAACCGTCAAGCTCCCAAGGCCAGACGTCATGTTTAGCACCACGGCGCCGCGCGCGAGATACCTGCCTAGACTCTGCACGATCTTCGCGGGTCCGAAGACGTTGGTTTGCATGTGGTTTTGGAGGCTCTCGGGCGTGAGATTCAGACTGGTGTCTGCAGATGTGGCGTTGATGCCGGCGACATTGAAGAGGAAGTCGAGGTTGGAGCCGGTTTTGGACAGGATTTCGGCGACGCGGAATTCGAGGCTGGAGAGGGAGTCGAGGGACGAGACGTCGCATTCGATGATGTGGATGTTGTTTGATTTGTTGAGCGACTCTAGGTCGGAAGTGTCATTGGATTTTGAGCGCACGCCGGCGATGATGGTGGTATTGGATATGGAGGCAAGTTGACGCACGAATTCGAGGCCAATGCCGCGATTGGCGCCCGTGAGGAAGTAGGTTGGCATATTTGCGGTGTCTTTTGTTTCTTCTCTTTTGGTGGTTATGCTGCGATAACTTTTACCTTCAATGCCGGAGTTTGAATGGTTTTGTAATCGGATTGCTTCCGCGGACTGTTACTCCCACCGGATAAAGATGAGCTTCAAGAGAAAAATGTTGAGGTAGTGTGTTGGTAGTTCAGCGGAATGGACTCGGTCTTGTATTTGTAGGCTCCGTACTATGATACACTTACTGTTCGTTCGTTCGGCTAAAGCGGGCAGAGTCCCGAGGAACCGCGGTGGGAGGAACCATTGTGCATGAATGCGCGATCTATATTGCGGTACAGGGCCGTTCATGCGATCTATGACGTCGTCCTAAAGAGTAATTTAACCTCATGCCTCCAGATTCAAATGTTTCAGGTGTCCCTATAGATGATTGTCTGCGGTGTCAGAACCACAAACGCGGTGCGCTAATTCTGTGTGGGAGCAAGGCGCAGTCAGTGGTGGGGTTGACAGTTTGAGTGTACCAAAAGTGCCATTGAGTGTGCCGCGTGTACTGCATGTATCTGTCGGAAGACTTCTCTCACGACTAGGTGCACAAGCTTTTACTGGAATCTTATATGTAAAATCTATACAGGGTGGAAGAGGCAAAGCCAATTTCCGAGACAGGTAGAATGAATACAACTTTGCTTAGTAACTTAAACACGCATAACGCTAAGCCGCAGCAACGCAATGACGACCATGCCAGCCTCAACATCGAGTCCTGACTTCCCCATTTGTTTCTCTAGAAAACCTCAAATTACAGAGGAGTTTCAGAGTCTTACTCAAGTCCATGAGTTCACAACTCATCGTCCTTCATCTCATCGGCGGACCACACAACCACCCATGAATCACCAATTCCATCCCACCTAACAACCACATCACTGCACCCAAATGCTCTTGTTACACTATCTCGCATTCTACGTATCTCTCGGGACATCCCACATTCTCATCTCCCCACCACAAACCCAACATCACGTCGCAGACCAAACCACCATGCCCTCCGCCTCCAACCCAACAATCTACTTCGGCTACGGCTCCAATCTCTGGCTGCACCAAATGTCCATCCGCTGCCCAGACGCGAAATACCTCGGCATTGCGCGCTTGAACAACTACACCTGGATCATCAACGACCGGGGCTATGCCAACGTGGTTGATATTCCCTCCCCGCCAACAACAGCCCAGAGCGATGAATACGACAACACCGTCTACGGCCTCGTCTACAGCCTCACGCCCGCCGACGAAGTCCGTCTCGACAGAAACGAAGGCGTCCCCATCGCCTACACCAAGGAGCATCTAGACTGTGATTTCTGGTCCGCGGGTGCGCCATCGACGCCGGATTCGCGGCACGCGAAGATCGACACGAGGAAAGCGCCGGACTGCAGCCGGGAGATGCTCGTGTATATTGACAGACAGCGCGTCACGGCCGATGAGCCGAGGAGGGAGTATATCTACCGTATGAATCGGGGGATTGCGGACGCTGTGGAGTTGGGGGTTCCGGAGGAGTATGTGGAGAGAGTTATGAGGAAGTTCATTCCTGCTGAGACGGAGGAGGATGGGGAAGAGGGGAGAACGATGGCAGAATTTGCGAAGGGGCAGGCGAAGGAGTTTAGAGATGAGAGTGGTGTGTTTCGGTAATATGGGTGAATTGGGGTGAGGGCCAACGAGAGACAGCTGTCGAAGAGAGTCAAAACTCATGAATGCTCCATTTGCATTCAGTCACGTGGATAGCATGTCTGCACCTCCAAAGAGGAAATCAAAACGTCTAAGAAGGCCGTGAAATCAACGAGCAACGACATCCTGCGCCTGCCCATCTTCACACCAATGCTGTCAAGCGTCCACCAAGCCTTCTGGGAGATACCGGACTTCCGTTCCTCTCGACCCTGTGATATAGACCACACTTCAACCTTACATCTCCTCTCTCGCCTTACGGTAACTAGCCTGTCATCACACAAACGCATCAGTTGGGGTTGCGATATTTTTGCTGCAAGCATGCATCAGAACGCGCGTGCAAGTCGAAGTGACTCCAACATTGCTCTGGCGAACTAGAAGTCAGAAGACTGATGTCTACGCACCTCCTGTTCGACCTGCAGCTGGTCCACGACGGGCGCCAGCTCCGACAGGATCTCGTATGCCTTCTTATGGTATTCGAGCTGGGCGGCGATGAGGTCGGCGAGGTTGCGGAGGGGCTCGGGGGTATCGAGGACCTGGTCACAAGTTAGCAACTCACTCTCACAAGGCTAAGCGATGGTTCTGCTGTGCGGATGTTCACGGACATTCTTCATGACACCGACCGCCTCTTCGGTCTGTCCAACGAACTCATCCTCGGCTTGTTCAATCTTCGCGCGGGCTTCCTCGCTCAAGTCCTCCTCACTGCCATCTTTGCGGCCGGCCTGACCAGGCAGGGTGAAGGCGGGGCCCTTTGCGCTGGCTTTGGTCGCGTCCAAGCTCAGTCTTGAGTTCTCCACTGCCTTGCGAGCACGTGTCGCAAACTGAATGTTGGTGTTGAGTGTCGTACTCCAGCCCGCCAGAAAGCGGCTCTGGATCTGAGCGTCCTGGGCAAGACGGGCCTCGCCCACCTTCTCGCTGGCGATGGCGTATTTCTCGAGCGCCGTAGCGAGCGGGTCTTCGCTGGAGCTGGTTTGCTCCGATGTGAGCATGTGGGAGGCATTCAGCGCGGCACGGGCGACGGCATGGCTGAATGTCTTTGGCTGCGGCTTCGCAGAGGGAGGGGCGGTCAGAGCAGCCTGCGCTTCGGCCGGGGAGGTTGCGCTGGACAGGAGGTGGACCTTCTCCGTCACGGTGCGGCTGAGGTCGTTGACGGACTCGCGGATGTTGGCCGGGTAGTCGTAGGCCTCGTTTGCGTATTGTGAGCTAGTAGAGCGCGCATGTTAGATGGAGGAGAGGGCTGCGAGCGGGCGCTGAGGTGTCGTACGTGACCTGGAGCATCGTCGTATGCACCTTCTTCAGGGCATCGACGCGCTTCTCAAGCTCGATGTAGTCCGGCGGGAGTTGGGTCTGTCATGCGGCGCGTCAACATAGCATTCCACGAGGGCTATCGACAGGGCGTCCTTCACATCCTCGACGACGTTGCAGATAGGCCCTGGGCACTGCGCACCTTATCCTCGACCTGGCCAACCTGCTCCTTGACATACTGCTGTGTCCTGGCCGCCCACGGCGTGAACGAAGCACTGCGGGAGCCGTGTCAGCATGTCTTGCGCTGCACATGTCGACCTGACGAGGAACAGGCGCGCGATAAGCAGAGGCAGAACGTACGAGATGCCCTTCCCAAAAGCCGTGATCTTTCCAAGATTCTCCATGATGACGTATTCGAGACAGTGTAGTCTGGGCTATGCGCGTGTCTCAACGGGGGTTTGGTCTGGTCGTGCTGTGCCTGGGGAGCTTGTTGAATCCACGCACGCACCAGCCGCACTAAAACGGCAGCTGCGCGGTGATCTGCCCCACTAGCCCGTTTCGGCCCGCCCGTTGAACCCAGTGCGCCTCCATTCTCACGACTTATCACGCGGCTCACTCCGAGACACCAATCCTTACTTATCACTTCTTCAAACCACTGCCGAGTAACAGGAAGCTGTGGCTGGGACTCAGCTTGAATTGGAACCAACTTGTGTGCAGGCCTAGGCATTTGCCCCAGACCTGAGGCCTCATTATGATTACCCGCTCTTGTTCCTCGCTGTGTAACGTCAAAACCGGGATGAGAGTATGCAGAGTCGCGTGAACGTCTCAAAACCATCCTTTCAGTAGATGCAAGCTCTGCGTCAGGTCAAGAGAACGAGAAGGCTAGTTGGCATGCGCCTCAGTGTATTGCAAACGTCGTGATAGGAAGCAGTGCAATTTGAAAGTCTAGCATCATGAATCTTGCTATTAGTACATGGACCAGCAAGTCGTCCCTCTATGCAAGAACCAGAGGACCGGAGTCGATTCGCCGAACCATGCCATGTCGTCTTTCCCATGCCGTCATATCTTGTCCGCCATGCGCCGTGACCATGTGTATCCTCTTATCTGTGGGTATATCCTTCTTTCGTTCATGGGCAAAATCTCCTTAAGGTTTGATCTTACCGACGTCTGCGCGCCTCCCTTACAGCTGTGGCTGTCATCGATAGGCTTACGGACCTTCTGCTCGGCGGACGTTGAAACTAACATGCAGCAATGACAGGGACACAAACCGTGTCTCCTTGTATATTCGCTCGATTTTGCCTCTTCTGTCAAAGATCGCTGCGGCCTTGTTCCACCGTAAAGCTGCAGTGCACCCTCGTGCAGCACGCCGCTAGATCTGTCGATCAACGTGTCACAAACGCCTTTCGGAAATCCATCTTCCACCACGGTCGCGCGGGACAGGGCTGAACGCCTCGAGTAGAGTGGTTTTAGATTTGATGAGGAGATGCATCTTTCCGCCATCCGGGGAAGTGGGCGCAGTGTACGTGTCATGCTGTCCAATGAGTGGCGAGTGGCTTCCGTCAATGTGTGCTTTCGATCCTTTCACTGCCCAGAGTATTGTGATCCATAGGCGTCTGCGTTGGACGACTTTCGGTCGCTGCCGTACCCAGATGCCCATTCAGGCGACCCGCCTAGCATGCCTGACGGTGCGCTATCTGCACTTGTGACGGTCATCGTGTCTGAAGATGGGGAGTCCGAGATGGTTAGAGAGCTGAAGATGCCCCTCATCTCTCGCAGATCATCCGACACCTGATCTTTTGGCGCCGTCGTTCGCTCCTTGATGAAGTCTTTAATTGATCGAATAATGGGCGGGCAGCATTCGTCATTCGGTAGCCACCAATCTGATGGGCTGGCTCCCATCGATTCCAACATACGATTCCGGAGGACGTCTGAGTATATGTATCTTACGTTTTGTTAGCACAATCTTGCAAACAAGCCAGTCATGAAGTCGTTGACTAAATCGCAACAGGTTTATGACTATGGCGCTTATTGCACTGCTTACCCAGATGCTTCCACCTTCGCGAAAGTCCGTCGACACCACTGAGTTGTCTTCTGGTCCTTTGGTAGGAACAAGAAAGCAATTGCAAAGCTAACTTGCGCCTCCAACAGCATTCCCTTGGGGGCGTCAGGATATGCACACATGGCCTCGAATACCTGTACTGCTCTGTATGCTTCTCTCGTTAATGTGGGGCTGAATGGTTTCCGCAAGGCCATTGCTTCCGAAATGTTGAACATGAACACGATTCCCCACATGTCGAGCATGAGGAAATTAGACGTGAACAGAGGGCCGCCCCAAATGACATCGGGCTCGAAAGGATTGACGATGTCGTTGGGGTCGGCCTCTCCAGGCATGTATTTGACTTTGTGTCTCGGATCCAAAAGTTCCGCAGGAATATTCGCGTGGAGTGTCTCCACCTTTTCCTTCAAGATGGGTAGTTGCTTCGCGAAGTCATCAGGCGTGATCAGACCTTTCTGTGTTCGCGCGAAGAGGTCGTTGGAATCTTTCGCTACCAATCGTGAGTACGCAAAGCGCTCTTCGTATTTGACACCCAGGTCGTCAGGATTATCGCGGACCTTCTGCGCGTAGCATTCGTGGACTGCTTGCAACCAATCTCGGCTGAGTACCGATTCTCCCCCTGACTGAAACCCTACGAAAAGATCGAATCTGATGTACCATAGGCTGACTTTCAATAAGAAGTCCGATTGGGTGATGCTTTGCGGAGTGTATAGTTTGGTGAGCATGTCGAAAGCCGCTTTCTGGTGGCCCATGAGGTTGACCCAGTCCCCGAGCATCTCCTAGACTAGTTGTCAGCCCACAGCAACGCAAGTAGCTACGAAGTACTTGCCTCAATGCTTGCCAACTGAAGAATGGTCAGGAAGGTTGCGAGGCCTTGCTTTTTATTCTTGGTGATGGCTTCCCTGAGTTTTCTGACCGACTCATTGTAAAAATGGAGAAATGTAGACATGCGTCCGTCAGGCTGAGCGAGAGTATGGAAATAGGCGGCGTAACCCGCGACAGCATACTTGAGAGGCTCGAATTTCATCGCCTGTGCCAGGAGGTCGCCTTTGAGGAAGTTGTGTGTATCGCGCTTGAGGGAGTAGTGATGCACTGTGATGTGATTACGGAAGTAGTCGAGATAGAATTGTACGCCAAAAGTCTTTGACGAACTGCCTTTGATCGCCGGAGCAATCTTGCCGGTCTGCGCGCTGCTTTTGCGTGATAATGAAGGTCGCGCAGTTGGAGGAACCGTTGAAGAAGCTTCGGTAGACGGAGATGCGCTTTGGTCGAGATTCGACCCTGGTGTATGGGATGAATCGCGCATGTCTTGACTCCCGGACATCAGACCATCATCATAGTCATAATCGTCTTCTTCATCATCGAGAATAGCGGGCAGACGCTCCCTGTCGTCTTCGTCCTGGTCTTCGGGAGACGATGCGCTCTCTGCGGTGTTCGACTTTCCAGATTTAGACCCGGTGCGGGCCGACTTCTGTGACGACTGCGAATCTGGATAGATGCACTCGCGATTACCTTTGCGGCATCCTATAGTCAAGAAAGTCAGATGATGCCAACTCTCAGAACGCAACAAGAGGAAGACTTACGCTCACAAATGGGGTGGTTCTCGTCACACTGCTGTCGCATTAGCCCCATTGGAACACATAGGAACAGAGTCTCATCACCTTCACTCTCCGCTGTCTGCACGTGAAGCATCCACTCCTCGTTCTACGGTGCTTCACTTGTTCTCCGGGAACTGGCCGCCTTCGCGCACGAGCATTTGCGCCCTGTGCTGAGCCCAAAGGTCCTGTGAGGTCTTCATACTGATCCACATAGCTAGGTTGTAGATGAGCATCTGTGTATTGCACGAAAGGTCCAGGAATTCCAGGATGAAATGGATTGTCTGAAAGAGTCGGTGCGTAAGCACCTTGCGGCATCATAGCCGGCGGAGCATGTTGGACATTCGAATTTGGGATTGCGTTTGGATCCACATTGTAGTATTGAGGCGGGATATTATGACCTGGATAGTACCCAGACATCGCTATATTGTGGTGTATGGTAGGCGCAAAAATGTGGTGTTACTGATAGTTGATGGTGACGGGAGACTCGCCGAAGTGCGATCAACGTCATTCAGATCCCGGGGTGCAGGGGTTCGATGTCGATCGTCCACGTTTGATACTGGCTCCGCAGCAGGGGATCAGGAACAGTGAATTTTGGTTGTTGAAACGGGTTCGACGATACATGAGTTATGACCGAGGTCACAGGTCGAGCCAGTACTGAGATTATGCGCCTGGGTCCGGCGGGTGTTTGGGCCCTTGCTAGCACCGCAACCAAGCGGCTATAAATGCGCGATGGAGTCTCGACACTACAGCGCCCACTGAGCAAGGTGGATGCGCGGCGCAACACAGTGCTGACAATGAGGGCAGATGCAGTGCTAGTCTGAAACTGGACGACGTCGGAAAGAAGCACAGCAGCCGCAATTTGGAGTTGTGAGAAGCTTAGCTCGTGACAGAAGCCATCAGGCTCGGACAAAGGCACAATGCTAGATGCCAGGAACGTACTATCTGAGTGTTCATCAGACGTCTGCAGCGGCGGCCAGGGTTCAGAGAAATGGAAAAAGCAAGCTGTGATGGTTTAGTCTTCCACGCTTGGAAGGCCGTGCACTTGTCCGAAATCGTTTCCGCTTTCCGCGCTCTGGTGGATTAGTTCAGCGCAAGACGCACTCGGTGGTCATGTTCCTGAGCGTTATTGACAACCGTGCGAACTGGTCCACTGTGACGAAATCCACATCAACGAGGATGCCTGGGGACCAAGCCAAGCGGCAAGCCTGACCCCGGAGCATTCGCTCCAGATTGCCGCCTACGGTCATTACTCTTCAGATCCTAGTGGCTGATCGCACCTGTCAACATCTGTAGGTGTGCAGGCATGGCTGCATAGGACCCTCATCATTTGCAATCGGTCTAATTCTTTGCTGATCGGTTTCGCAGTAGTAGATCCCAGCGGCAGCAGAAAATGACAGAGCCGGAGATGATGTGCGCCAGGCCCGAAGATTTCGCACAGCATTCGTGCAAGTGAGGGAGGGTGGGGCGTTCGATGAGGCCCTTGTACGCACGCCAGCATCAGCGAATGACGTGCACTGTGAGGGGAAAGCTGCTGCGCTGCAGGCGGCAACCAGTTAGTCTTCGAGCTTGAAAGCGCCACAACTGAATGCCCTTACTCGAAATTGCGTGAAGATGCCGTTGAGTATAGGACAGGGGCTCTATATGTCTAAGTAAACCGTGATTTTACTCTCCGAAATTGGTTCATGCGCCGATGCACGATATTGTCCGGTGGCATCCTTTAAACTTTCAAGCCTCATCAAAGGCTAGAGTTGCCTGCTTGGAGAATATCAATTGATATGCCAGTTACCAAACGCGGCTAGTTGACCAGGCCACATTTAACCAGTCCACCCACGCCATCCATTCCTGCTTAAAACGAGTCAACACGGCCGTTGGGCGGGAGAAGCAAAGCCAGGTTTCGAGAACAGAGCAGCGCTCGTTGCTAACTTGTTTCGTATGCATACCCTCAGTGCTCCCGGTCCCTTTCCCGTGAGCGTGGTTGCCCCAGAAGACCTGCGTTCCCATGGCTTGACAGTCGGCACACCAACGTTCCTGTCGGCATGACGCGGGAAGGAGCGCAATATTCTAGATTAGAAAGATCGCTGTGCGGTCCAACATGTCGTCTAGCGCAGTCCTCTGGCGCGCGCATATCCAAAGCATGTTGGTGTAGAATTTGATCTGATAATGGCGAGCGGACTGTATGATTTACAGTGTCAGGCCTTGTCATCGGGAAGCCAGAGGTCCCTTTGTCGTGACTGTGCGTGGTAGATCAGCGGTCACATTCACTCGCCAGTATTGTCTGGAGCCGCCGAGGCGGTGGGCAGACTGCATTGTCGCCGTCATGGACGGCAGGCCCTGACAGATAGTGAGACCTAGTTGTACAGACGCTGTTTCTGCCTTGTTCAGGCACAGTGGTCGGGGCTGGTGTGATCGCACTTACGGCAGCAGCTGACTGGTGGACGATTCCATGGAACGGCAGACCGTGCAGCTCAGTACGTCATGCATGTCACGGACTGTAGACCTCTCGTTGACTGACACAACTTGTCACCTAGTCTACTCTGCAGCGCTGCGGAAGCTGTCCAATGTTCGCAGTGTACACCAGGATATGCTGTGCGACGGTCGACGAAACCTTCGGTATTGGTCAAGCTGCAACGCATACCGTATGCTCGACTCAGCCTTCAGCAAGACGCCGACTGCGGTCCGCCATCATGCTGGGTGGCTTGCATGTGCATGTAGCGCGCGAGTGAACAGTAATGGCCAGGTGAGCTGAAGCGCGGCAGGTGGTCTAGTGTGTGGGGTTGTCGCTGGAAGCGCTTGATCTTGGACGGCCCCAAGGCCAGGCAGCGGCATGATGCCAATTCCAAGATGCAGCCTTTCCGTCCCAGCGGAGCCCCACGTGTGGAACGCAGGGTTATGCCTTCGACGAGGACCCAGAGATCGGGCATGAAACAGATGAGCCTGACGTTGACTTGAAATTCTCCGCCGCCGACCTGCAATTGCTCCTGTGCGTGTGCAACCTGCTTGCTTCCGATATGGCGTCGTAGGGTCTGACAATGTTTCGATAGTGAACCATAATTGAACGTCCCACGCGCCGCTGACAGTTTGTGAAATGACTTCTTATCACTGGCTGCTGTCGCATGACGTTCTGCACAAAGGTAGACCTTGCAGCACCATGGGCCGTCCGGTGATGAGGCATGATGTACCGTCCCAACTAGGCAATGGCGTAATGAGGTTCGAAATCACCCATCCCAACGATCTGCTCGCCATCGAGCCCGATATCATTTATAGTCTGTAATAAACTGCGCGTTTGGTTAATGAGAACGCGCCAGTGGCGCCTACTCGGAACCATGGAGCTTGAATTGCTTTGATAAGGCGTGTTGTAAATTAGAGATTCGTATGACTCTCATGTTTTCGCGGCCGCATTCGGTTTCGGGACCAGCTTGGCCACCAAATTGTGGGCGATGCGTGTCAGATGGAACTCAATTTACACCTAGTGTGCAGGCACGGCAGGGTGTGCATCAGGATGAGTTGAGTTTGTTCGAAGGAAGTCTACACTAGCGCAGTTGCCTCATACAGCAGCTAGGATAGTTCCTTCCTACCTCACACCAGGGTAGGTACCGCGGGTCAGTTACGCCGGTTTCCACAACTTCACCCTCTTCCGAAGTCCCGGCTCCACGCTTCCAGCGTCAGCACCTCGAAACACCCCGGGTAGTTCATAGTCTCATCAGTGGCTCCCAGCAAGCGTCCTCGGCGATGCTAACAAACAAAGATTGGCCATTCCGTATGACCTACCCGCGCTGAGTCGCTGACTCTTACATGGATCAATATCCTGGTGACTGCGGATCATACTGTGCTTACACCGTGCAATACGGAGCAGGAGCTCAAGGTCTAGCGAGCGAGTGGCAATAACGGGTCCATCCTTGGGCGTCCTTACTCAAAGAGTGCAGCTCGACCGATGCGAGCGCTTGCGGCATGGCCAAAGATTCAATCACGTCCCTGCATGGATCGTATCCGTATGCATCCCTCCGCATTTTTGCGTATTCAACGTCCTATGCAAAAAAGACGACGGGAACAGCCGCACAAGGGTCTCAAACACCATGTCCATATGTAAAGGTATATAGCTATATTGAGCCGTGGTCATTATACTGCCGCGCAGTGCTCCGGTGCTCATCATGAGCCCTAGACAAAAGGGGCTCAATTGAGCCTATCCCAGCGCTTGTACACGTGGAAATTGTCGTTGATGTCGTTGACATGCTGTCCAGTATACCATCCACCCAGACACCTACTAACGCCCAGTCCTAATGCTACGAAGCCAAAACCGAAGACTTCGCACGACAGCGCGCTAACGCCGAGACCCCTGACTAGAAGATGAATTTGAGAGATCCAACCGTGCAACTATGCCAATGAGATATGAGAGATGGAAGAAATGCCTCAGGGTATCCAATGGATTTGGAACTCTTCAGGAAAGACAAACGGGGTATATATCAAGAAGTAAGCGATAAGACCGGTCTCGAGAATAGCGCTGCACTAGTGGTGTCAGTCATGCAGGTGTTGGCGTAGAGGATGCGCCAGCTAGGTCAGCTAGTTCCGCTTCATCTTGGTCCTTCTCATCAACGCCCTGGCCGCGACACAGAGGACATGAGTTGCGACCGGTCGTCAGCCACTGATTGCGTTAGGGGGACTTTCATCTAAAGCATTTACTGTCGACTTACCTGATCAATGCAAATTTTATGGAACAAATGTTCACATTTGACCAGCTTCCTCGCCTCCTCGTCCGCTTCGAAGTCGCACAGGCAAACTAGGCAGCGCGCATCGGTGGCCAGACTGAGGCTTTCGTCACCGTCAACAGCTTCTGCCATAAGTGTGCCCCCAACATTTTGTATCCTGAATAGACCAGGTGCGGAAGCCACATCTTCCTCACTTGCGACGGGTGGCTTTGCAGGGCCCAGAATCGACGAGAGTAGCATCATATCTTCGTACGTCGGAGAATCCGTGAAGAGACTTGGTGTCGTGAGGATCGGGTGGTTCTCCGGATAGCTGCCGCCTAGGACATAGATAATCCAGCTCCTCGAGCCTTCTCCTGGATTGTTGTCCGGCTCCACGACCCCTCTTCGCCTTGGTGCGCCCGCGCCATATCTTGTGAAGTCGGACTCGCTCATGCGGCGTTGTCGGGGATTGCGCTGCTGAGGTTGTGGCTCCTCAGCAGTCGGCGCAAGAGTGGGAGTGGCAGCCCTTCGGACGAAGCTTTCCCGCCGCGACGGAGCGGCGGATTGCGTTGTGGGCGATGGAGGAGATGTAGACGTTGCAGGTGTGGTGGCTCCAGAAGGCTCGGTCGAAAGCCCAAAGCTGGTGGCGGGTGTGGAGGGAGGAGGCAGCGGCCCGGCGGGTGAATCTGTTACCGATGACCATGGGCGTGGGCGCTCCTGATTATGCCCACGGTGGTGGCGTTGGCTGTCGTAGTTGGAAGGAAAGTTGAAGCCGCCCATGGAGGCGCGCCTGCGGTGGCTGAATCGAGTACCATTCTGCGGTGGTCGTAGGATGTGATCATTGTCACCTGGAGATGTGGGAGGAGTGGGGAAGCTAGAGAGGGCATCAATGAAGGGTGGAATATTGCCGTCATCTTGGCCCGCGCTGGCGCCCGGATTGATAGACCGGATGCCTACAATGATGATTGGCACCATTCGACCCTCGCCGTCCGCGGCGCCTCCCTGTCGATTGGAGCCAGAAGTACTGCCACGACTACCGCGTCTGCTACTTCTCCTATCCTCGTTATCTGTGCCGAACCTGAACATTCTGAAGAAGTTGAGGGGCTGCTGGTTCCCGCCTGCATTATCGTGGTTGTCACTACCTTCATTGTTCCTGAGGGCAGATGCGATGCTTCCGTTCTGTAGCGACTGCAGGAAAGTGTCGAAGGTGCCATCTCGGGTCGCCGCTGGGTTGTCCTCACCCACCAGAGAAGCTGCGGTGGCTGCGGCTGCAAGCGACAGTAGCCGTGACAACACGTCAGCCTGATCCTCGCCCCGCCTCAGCCTTTCAATATTGTCCAAATGGTCCTCGTCGTTCCAAATAGACCGTCTTCTCCGTGACGGGCCGATCATGTTCCGAAGGCGCCGCTGTGAAGGGAGCATCGATAGTGCCCTCCCGTCGCGCCGCAGCGGACTCAAGGGCGCCAACGGTCGCCGGCTGTGCGTGTCAGGTCGCTCTGTGTTCGACGCGCTTCTTAGGAGGCGATCAAAGTCGATGTCAAGCTCAGGGATCTGCACTCTTGGAAGCACGGGACCGCGTTCACTCGTGCTGTGCCTGAGCGTTGAGCGAGGGGTGGTGCTGGTGCTGGTGGGTACACCGAGGCGGTAGACGGGTTCAGTGCGGCGAGCACTCATCGAGGGCCGCCTATGCAGAAGTCCTGCTATTGAGCTCAAGGACGACCGCGCCCTCGTCAGGCGGGACTGCGGGCGAGCAGGTGTGGTGTCATGACGGCGAGATGAGCCAGCATCTTGCCGCCCGTACAACGAAGACAAGCGATGCAGTGTGTTTCTTCTTTGTGATGCCGGGCTCAGAGAGTCATGTGAGATATTCATCAGCTCTGGCATAGGGTCACTGTCATGGCCAGGCTGCGGCGGGCGGCTCAGCATCGAAGGCGCCCATGATGTCGGCCGGGCTCTAGGGCGAGGACGCGGTTCTGAGGCGCCTCTTGAGTTGGCCTGCCCCATGTTGCGAGGCCCTTCAGCGAGGAAGGCGCGCCTCAATAGGATGGGTGGTGAAGATGAGGGAGTAGTGGAGCGTCGAAGGCTGCTGGTCAGCGTGGTGAAGTCGGCGCCAGGCGGTGATGCATGGCGCGCCTGCCGAGCCACCCGTTTGGTCATGGCACTAACGTGATCGAGACTCATCGCAGTACCAGCTAAGTAGAGGCTATGCGCGAGACTTGACCACCGCTTCTCAATCTGCACTCAACTTGGAGAGTGAGCTCGCCACTGACTGGAAGATTCGGCACTGCATACCCTCTGCCCACTCGAAGCTCACCGGCTATGCTGATTTGAGCAACAACGATCATGTTTCTCGGCTATGCAGTACTTCACCACGCAACTGAACAGTCACCAACAAACGACACATTCGCTGCGAGTAAGTCAGTATAGGAAACGCAAGAAACGCAGAGACGACGACGATCAGGAGGACACACAGAGCCCGGAGCCCGCACGCAAGCCGACGTCTATAAGAAACCAGTCGCACCCTTCATACGCTTCGCCGGACAGAGCCCCGCTACGTGCCGCAGGCCTTCTACCGGAGGATGACTCTGACATTCCACCCCCGCCGTTCCCTCATGCGCCCGTTAGGAGTGCCAAAGAACGTTATGGCCCCAATAAAGTTCTGGAAGAGATTGCCAAGCCACCCGTCCGTTTGTATGCTGTCAATGCACCGTCAAAAGGCGACCCAACCACGAAGCACGACGAAACAGCCTCATTGAGGAAGAATCATCTCAGTGTGCTGTCGACGTTGATGCACCGCTGCTTGCTCGAGCAAGATTATGAGCGTGCAGGACGAGCATGGGGCATGTTATTGCGGACCCAAGTAGCAGGAGGACATCCTGTCGACCCACGCAACCACGGACGCTGGGGCATCGGTGCAGAAGTCTTGCTTCGCAGGAGACCCGTTCCAGCTACAAGCAATCTTCGAGCATCAGCGCATGAGGAGCAAAATTTGGCGCCAGAGATGTTCTCTGACGAAGGCTTCGAGCTAGCGAGAGACTACTATGATCGCATGATTATTCAGTTCCCGAATCGCAAGACTGCTCCGAATGCTGTAGATGAGCGGACATTTTACCCTGCGATGTTCTCATTATGGATTTTCGAAGTTCGCGAAAAGAGCAAGCGAGCAAGACGAAAGGCCCGAGAAGAGGGACATCGGTCTCGATCAAGAAGCATATCAGTTGACAGTGTGCTTGGCGATGAGACACATCACACCCGCGCCCAGGAGGATGTTATCCAGGTCGAAGAGCTCGCGCGCGCAATGGAAATCGTTGAACGTCTTGACCAGCTCGTAGCATCGCCGCCATTTGATAAACAGGCATCCCTACTACAGCTCCGCGGCCACATTAGCCTATGGGTCTGTGACCTGCTTTCGGGCAAGGTGGGAGACGATTATGATCTGAAGATGAGCGCATCCACAAGAGACGGTGAAGATGTTCCCATGTCTGAGGCTGAACATCTTGGGCGACTCACCAATTGCCATCGCGAGCTACTGCAGGCGCAACAATTCTTTCAACGTGCGGAGGTGAGTGGAGCAGTTCGACAGTCCACATCACTTGCGAGCATCGATGTCAAGCTCAAGGAATTGGCAAGGCAATTCGCAGCTTTACGCGCTCCAGACGAAGATTGAAACCCTGCTTCCTTCTCCGCGGAGGATCAGCCTGATGATAAGGTCTCTCTACAACTAATATGCTGAGGCGAAATATCACAAAGTGAATCAGGTTATGTACATGCATTTTGGCAATAGCAGATGATACTCCTGAAAATGACATTTGTATTACTTGACCAGCCTTTACAATCAACAATTCAACTTGATCTATTCTCCGTTCTTCGCTGTCCTTTTTCTCTTATTCCGCAACTCTTCCTTCAGACCATCGTGCTTGCTCTCAAACACAAGTGCATCGTCCTTCTCCAGCTTGACTTCTGTCGCCCGCTTTTCGCATGTAACTGCAACTTCCACGAGCAGAAACTCAGTAAGATCCCAAGGATCTATGGACACCTCTTCCACCAATTTCAGCGCCCTCTTCGTGTGTTGCGCTGCAAAGTCGGCTTGAAACACCGGCGGCATGTCCTTCAACATTTGCGCAAAGACATCCTGACTTCCGTACCACATCGAGATGTGAACAAAGAGCATGCGGAGCTGCGAGCCGGGACCTGTGTTATCGTACACATAGTGCAGTATCTCGAGATCCAGCGAAGTATGCCGTCTCTGATACAATCGGCAACTGAAGACCTCCACGACCTTATTCTGCAGTGCGGGAACCTGATGTACCTCGTCAGTGGATATCAGAGTTTGTTGAGGGCTTCGCACATGTTGCAAAAAGGATTCTCGCCACGCACCTGGAACCTCTCTGCAAGTAGCCACAACTTGCACAACCCCATCCATTCGTTGTCAGCCGGAATGGTAAAACAGTTGGCATACAGCCATGAAAGGAAACCACAAAAGATATCTGCATC
>TARA_R110002003_G_scaffold112_29_pt1 | contig 24480 bp, 16 predicted proteins | sample TARA_R110002003 | Tara Oceans TARA_R110002003 (sample SAMEA4396441) | marine metagenome | biome: Westerlies Biome; feature: [SRF] surface water layer (ENVO:00010504); material: water (ENVO:00002006), including particulate matter (ENVO:01000060) such as... | depth 5 m
TTCCAGGCGCATACAGCAGACGGAGCATACAGAGAGCCGGGGCCGCAGCAACAGCATCGAGCGACTCGCAGAAGCGGGATGACAGCTCAGTCGGAAGCTCGCAGTCGATGATGCAATCAAAATATGGCGCAACAGGGTGATATGCAAAGTAGTGCAGATTTCGGCACCGTGCCAAAATCTCTATTATCGTCCCGGGATAACTGGCGTAGCCATCAGTCATCAGGACAGATGAGATATGCAACTTTCTCAGTCCTGGGTGTCGGCAGAGGCTACTCTTCCAATCCACATAAGCAGCGAAGAAAAAATTGCATTCCAGCTCTACTAGGCCGTCGAAAGATTGAAGCAGGTCATCCAATGCGCCAAGCATACAATCGGTTTTCCCTCCCTTGTTGCGTGGACTGGTGCGAACCGTCAGGGTTTTCAGTGGAATTTTCGTCTTTCGTCGGAGAGCAGCTGCAAGCACACGGAGAAAAGCACCCACTCTATCGCAGTACTCGAGTTTGAGCAAAGAGAGGGTTTCTAGATTAAGGGCCCTCACAAGCCCGTCTTCCGCTCCCGACAGATCCAGGTCGGCAATGATCAAATGCCTAAGCGTTCGAGGGATTTGGTTGGCGCCAAAAGGATGTTCAAGTGGACCATTCAGTCGTATCTCTTGGTGCTGAGACATCCCCTGCCACCGCCATCCACAAATCTCGAGGCGATCGAGATGAGGAGCAGCTGCCAGAAGGAGGCCATTGTATGCCACCTCATAGTCGTGCAGTGCCTGGGTATAGGCTCCCGGCATAAGTGAATCCCCAATATATATGCGGAGCGTCTTCAACCGACGTAGAGCTGAAGCGAGCAAGGAAGTAGAATCCACCGTCCAGGACGCCACTTCGTCTATAGCATCAGCGCCTACAGCCCAGTCCAAGCGTACTCTGAGACATTTCAGATTTGCCTGGTGACGTAGCAGACCAAGGAGCAGCCTCGCATGGACCGGAGTTTCTGTAGCGCTGTTGAACTCCCGTAGTTGATCGTCGCGCAACAGTTGTAGAAGGAACGAAAGACGACTATCGTAGTCGGCGACCACACGCCTTCCACCAACTGCCAAGGCGTGGATTCGGCGAAAGCATGCCTTTTGTTCCTCGGACGGCGTATGGAGGTCTCCAGCAAGATTACTTGTCAGACTCGTCGTAAACTCTCTCCACTTTTGCGGCCTCACCAACCGGTTCCATTCCTAAAGCATGGTCAGCGTATAGCGTGCGGTCCTAACGGAGCACAATTACCTGGCTGACAAGGCACGCTCTGCCTTGATCGGCTTTCGATCGAACATGACCAAAGATCTCAAGCTTGATTTCGGTGGGCAGGGCTGAAAAGGCCGACGAACTCACACGGTTAGGGCTTCCCATGGTCCAGACTGCACTATGTCGAGATACTCGGAAAAGTTTGCATATGAACAGGGAGGTAGTGTCTGGCAAAACTCAACTGCGATGCGTATCTTACCTCAGTCTGTTTTGTAGGATTCCGGGCGCGTATTGCGGCGTAGATGCTTGGCGAGATTTGCGGCGTTGGACTGCTTCGCCACGTGGCCAGCACATCGCTCATGGCGACACAACCAACGGCACAGTAATAAAAGCAAGCGGCACTCTCCACGCCGAGAGACATAGGCAGCACCGGTAAAGTAAACATTCTACCTTTTGTTATGCCCCCTTTGCTCCTTACTCTCATATTTTCGCACGCAGCGTGCTACCCGAAGTCGTATGCATCGAACACGGTCACATCGGGTGCTGGCATTCGGCCAATGTAGTACGAAGGAGCTGGTTTTTAGTGATGCACCCATATCGGTGGCCAGTGCACCAACATCGGTGCATCACCAAAAACCAACTCCTTCGTACGTAGGAGGTCATACCGCCTGTGGCAAGACACGTTGGAAAGCGACAGGGACTCTTAAAAAGTGACAAACAATACAGCGCTCTCTTTCGACGTGAATGTAGGATCTTGACTGGCTGGCTGGCCACTCTTCGCACGACCTGTCAAACTTTGAGGACCCTGGCACTTTCCACCGTGTCTTGCGACAGACGGTAATTGGTGTCGCACCCATCTCGGACATCGGTGCACAAACACCAGCGCATCGCCAAGTACGATCTCCTTCATATGCGAAGCGGGACGTGATGCTGGAGTGCAGATCTCAACAGCGAAGATTCGGAGAACTGTCGATTTAGGTTGCCACGCGGGTTCAAAGAAGGTCGCACTCCTAAGAAGCGACCACCTGCAGGCTTGATTAAAGCACAACCTTACTACGAAACTCCTTCTTACTTACTGAGTATAGAGAAGAGACTATAAGCCCCTTTCTAGCAATCAGACGTAAAACTTACTACTATTGTTGTGTTGTAGAGTAGTGAGGTTTAAGAAGCTCCATTGCTGGTGCAGTATTCCTCGCCAAAGCCTCGCCTTGCCGGCCCTATTTCGTACGTGGGTGGCAGGTCACAGTGACTGACTAAACTCAAATATGGTTCGCTGACAGTCTCATCTCAGTGGTGCTTCCATGGTGCATCGTGGTCCAATATCCTTGGCGTTGAATCGTGCCGTATGCTGAACAGAGACACGGCAACTAGAGACCCACAGGGCTTGTGTCGATATCAGGCCCGCTGGATGCTGATAGGAATCACCCGGAGTCCGTATTGCCCATGCTAATGATTATCGCGCGTATCAGAAAAGTAGGATCGAGTCTCGAAGGCATCCAGCAAGCAGCATCGAGATTTCAGAGGACTTTGACACAGGCGTCAGCAGTTTCTCGTTCTCGAAGTCTTACCTCCCTCTGCATGAGGACGCAACCCTAAACACATAAGTAAGAGATCGGCAAAGTCTCGCCTACCCATGGGGGCATGTAGCGGCTGTAAGGCCGTGACAAGAGCATGTGATTTGCATCGTGCCGCGAGCCGCCCAGCTCCACGCGAGGAGCTGCCGCATTTGTCCATGTCCACTGTGGGGTAGCTAGCTCGGAAGGGGGATCCTGCCGAGCCATGTACTCGTCCGTTTGAAGTGGAAGCATGTCGTAAGGTGTCAGACTACAGTTGTGTCAAATGCGCCCTATCCCATGTGTATACACAGGCGACTCCCGCGACATGGACTCGGGGCATTTAACTGAAAAGGCATGTTTGTGATAAGAATCCCCGCTCCCATCATCTGCAAGCATGCCCACAAGCGCGCTTGTAGGAATCGTCCCCTAATGGCAACCTGGTTATCGGAATGCCAATGGATGGTCTTGGACCAGACCGTTCAGTCTCTCTAGCGTGAGATAACTTCGAGAAGAATAATTCGAATAATTTGTGAGCGCCGCGCGAAGGATTTCACGATGGCTGGCGCGTGCAAGAATGTAACTTTCTGATAGGGGCGCCGATGATGGGCTATCGCCGTCATACTGGACGCCTGCAGAGAGGATCAGCAAGGCCGTGGCCACGCGACTGGGCGGAGGTCGTGGCAATCGCTTTGTCCAAAAATCTGTCGAACGGGAACAGGATTTCTGCCATGATGGAAAGTCTTGGGAGCCTCCCTGATGTCCCTTCGCTGCAGCACAGCTTCCATCGTACCGGGATTGCGGGAAGGGTGCTCGGGGAGTACGATGGTCGTTGACTTGGGAGGTCAGACAGTCTGCTTCGAGAACGCCACGCACTTCCAGAAAGAGAGCCTCAACCGAGGCCCCGCTCAGATTCGCCGCCGCTTATCACAGGCTAAAGCGCCTAGCAGCACGTTCGCGTCCGTGATTCGACAATGCCGCAGACAATCAACACTGGGGAAAGATAAGAACCTGGTCAGCGTTGCAGGGCCGCGGAAAGGCCGCCGGTAATGGGTGAATTTGACACGAGGTGGTTGTTTGTGCGCCAGCGAGTGAGAATCCCGTGAGATGAGCCTAGGGATGCTGGAACCAGCGGAGATGACCGGGCGCCAATCAGATGGCGTCCCACCGCACTTTGACCATGACGAAAGAGGCAGTTGCCAAGTGACATGCGGTTGGGCCTTCGACGTTGTAGTCTGGGCCAAGGACGGTGGCAGACCCTCCATTTTTGTGGTAGCGTTGTCCACGGCACGCAAATATAATTCCCGCCGTGGCCGACTCCACCGAGACACCAGTTCCTCGTCCAACTCAACTCTTCCCAAGGAATTGCCCTCGTGCCCATCTTCAACATGGCCGATCGCGAACATAACAGCTCGCCTATGCCCGGGGTCAGAAGGAACTCTGACGCTGCTCTGGACATCAAGCATGAGCATGCGCACGAGCACGTGCACCACAGCGCGCATGCCGTCCACGACGACAAGTCGACCCCAGTATACACCACCGGGACGACTGATGAGAAGGTCAGCAAGCTCTTGCAGCCAAGTGCCGAGGACTCACATCTTCATCATCGCCACCCAGCCGATATGCATGCTGGCCATGATATCGAGAAGAACGGTGGTTTCTCCGATTACGAGGAGAAGGGAACTCGTCGCTCTTCCGACCCTGAGGCTGAAGTCGAGAGGAAGAAGTGGTACTCGCCATCCGTCCTGTACAGGAAATATCGCCTGCCAGTCCATATCTTCCTTGGAATGTTTTTCACTGGGTAAGCGGCCTGCTCAGCAACTCGAGTAATAGACACTGACCCTACCAGTTGGTGGATCGCTAGCGTAGTCGTCCATCGAAATGACAAGAACTGGATCATTCCTTTCTTGTTCTGGCTGGCTATCATGATCCGATTGATCACTCTTCATGTTCCCATCACCCTCGTCACCAAGCCCATGCACTGGGTATGGAACCAGACCGGTGTTCGATTCGCAAGCCTTATTCCGGAGAAGATGCGAGTTCCAGCCGGTGCCGCTCTGGTCATCGCCGTTATCATCGTCGGTTCATTCGTAAGCGAGGAGAGCGAGGACAACACCCGCGCCAACCGTGCTGTTTCGCTGTTTGGTTTGGCAGTCTTCATCTTCGGTTTCTGGGCCACTTCCCGCAACCGCAGCAAGATTATGTGGCACACTGTCATCGTCGGTATGCTGCTCCAGTTCATCGTTGCTCTCTTCGTCCTGCGCACCAAGGCCGGATATGACATCTTCAACTTTATCTCTGAGCTTGCTCGCCTGCTCCTTGGGTTCGCCAACAACGGTGTCATTTTCCTGACGGACGCGAGTGTTCCCAAGCTGGGTTGGTTCTTCACTGGCGTCATTCCTGCCATCATCTTCTTCGTGTCCTTCGTCCAGCTCTTGTACTACTGGGGTATCCTCCAGTGGTTCATTGGCAAATTCGCTGTCTTCTTCTTCTGGGCTATGCGCGTCTCTGGCGCTGAGGCCGTTGTCGCTTCCGCGTCTCCCTTCATCGGTCAGGGAGAATCGGCCATGTTGATCAGGCCTTTTGTGCCCCATCTTACCATGGCCGAGTTGCATCAAGTCATGTGCTCTGGTTTCGCTACCATCGCTGGTAGTGTGCTGGTGGCGTATATATCGATGGGACTGAACCCCCAGGCTCTGATCTCGTCCTGCGTCATGAGTATCCCTGCTTCCCTCGCTTTCAGCAAGCTCCGGTACCCCGAGGAGGAGGAGACCCTCACTGCTGGACGCGTTGTCATCCCCGATGACGATGAGCACAAGGCCGCCAACGCTCTTCACGCTTTCGCCAACGGCGCATGGCTCGGTCTCAAGATCGCCGGTATGATCGTCGCCACCCTCTTGTGTATCATTGCGCTTCTGAACATGGTCGACGGTCTTCTCACCTGGTGGGGCCGTTACATCAACCTGGACGGAGAGTACGATCTCACTCTGGAACTCATCCTCGGCTACGTCTTCTACCCTGTGGCCTTCTTGCTCGGTGTCTCTCGTGAAGGCAAGGACCTCCTCCTTGTCGGTCGTCTCATCGGTATCAAGGTCATCACCAACGAGTTCGTTGCTTTCGCTCAGCTCGTTGCCACCGACGACCCAACCTCCGAGTACCACACACTCTCTCCCCGATCCCGCGTCATCGCCACCTACGCACTCTGCGGTTTCGGTAACATTGGTTCGCTTGGTACTCAGATTGGTGTGCTCAGTCAGATCAGCCCCGGCCGCAGCGGAGATGTCTCTCGTCTTGCTCTTTCGGCTTTGATCTCGGGTGTCTTCTCAACGCTTTCCAGTGCCACTGTGGCCGGTTTGGTCATCGTCGACCAGGGTAAATTCTCGAGTGGCTCGTAGATGCTTTGACGAATAATGGGAGATGGGTTATGCACGCCGCGGTGTCGGTAATCTAAAATGTAGCGTTACGTTTGACAAGTGGTTCGCGATATACCCAGTAATGGAATTGAGGACGAAGTTCCTATACCTTCAACGATGTCCTTGGCCGTGCGCATTTGCAAATTTGATGCTTCGAGTGACACTTCGGGGACAAGTTGCAGGCGCATTGCTCATATAGGTTCGCCGCCCTTGAGCCGTTTGAAGAGTTTCGGCTTGGCATCTCCGCCCTTCTCAACATTGACACATTGCCTGATCCGGTTAGCAGTTCCAAACGGGGTGTCCTTCCTGCTGCACTGGCCAATCAATTACGACGCTCGGGTACCATCTCTTTGGCTATACTTGCACCTTCTATCTTGAGGAAGGTGGCTTATCTCTACGGTTCGTACGTTCGATATATCTTTGCGGTGGAGCCATGCAAGGAAGGCACAATCTGGAGAGAATTTCGTCCCTTAAAGAGAGAAGAAAGGAGCATCCGAGCATCAGCAAGACCATTTTGCATTCTCAAGCTTTGCCTGCCGTTCTATTTCATACACGTGCGATTCTTTCCTCGCCCTGACAACCTCAGCATGACTTAACTCCAGCAACCCATTTTAGGACGATTGGGAAAATTGACAACCGACTCGAAGTACACCCGAAATGCGTCAAACACACGCTAGTATTAACGTTAACGAAACCTTTCGGTTTGCGCCTTTGTTGCTGCACAGCACGGTTCGATTGACTTTTGGGGACATGACTTGCTTGAAATGGCTGCGAGCAACCTGAAGCCCCTTTCGGACATCATTTGAAGTGAGCTGGAGCAACGTGTTGTGTATGCATATCAGAGTTATCGAGTCTATTCGCTGCTGCTTCACTAGTTAGACTTGCTGACTGGCGGTAATGTACCGTAAGTTAGCATGCGTTCGGTTGCGGGCGAATGCAAGCGGCTTCCCCACAACCTTATTTGCAACGCATCTGACTCAAGAGACTCACCATATGCCACAACTCGTCAGCGTCTTTGCGCTTTCATGCATGCGACATCAGAAATGACCCGAACCACCTCGTAGGCATCGGTTCGAAGGGAGTGAATGCGTTGCCGAATTGCTGTATACTTTAGCCGGCAGTGTAGCGTGGGGATGGGGCACGATAAGGCTCGCTGATCCCCAATCAAAGCTCGCTGAAACAACAAGCATGTCAAGCCATGGCTGCAATAGCCGCCGCTGAATGCTTGACTTGAGGCTTGACGGCTTACATGCAAATGTTGCTTTTCGATGCTCTAGTGTCACTCTACAATGAAGAGCTTTCGACCAGACTGACCAGCAATCGGCCACACCTACTCCGTACGGCAGGTCATCAATGATATGAAGTCATCTATCAAGGGCCATAAACAGCTCAAGTATCATTATCACTAATGCAACATTTGTTTGCATCACAGTTGCGAAGATCTTGGTGCAGTGTGGGTTTAGTCAAAACCACCGTTCACAATTTCCATCTTATCGGCCCTCGGAGCAACCACACTCTTATCTGGTGCACCAGGGTAGGCCAATCGTTCCCAACTGCAGCGATCAGCCCCGCGAAGCAAATACAGCGTCATTCGAGATAACCGTTGTCGGTTGTACCACAGAATGCGCGCTAGGTTCACCAATGGCGCTGTATACCTTAGATGGTTGCCCGAGGCCCGCTCTTCCAAGTAGGCTTCGCAGTTTTCCTTCACTCATACTCTAAGCATGTGTCAATAGACCCTCACGCCGCGAAAGCATCTACCATTTAGTCAGACCGGTAATAAGTACAACTGCTTTGTAGTCAGGACGACACCGAGCTGTTCACTTAAACTGTTCAAGTCTCAACAATCATGAGCTCTACACCTCCACTTGGCCAAGGCTTTGGCTATGGCATTGTCGTTGGCCTTGGCTTTGCTTTTGCGTATGTTTGGGTAACCTCAAAGTCTTCACTGGACACGCTGACGAAGTCATAGATTTGGTATGATTTTGACCACGTTTGTGCTGAAACGGTAAGATCACTTCCAAACATTACCATAGACTTCAATGTCTCGCCTACCTATCTTCATACTTGCTTGTTCGTATCGACACGCCATCACCCTTCAGGGCTTCATTACGTCCACGTTATCCCTCTTGTATAGCACGACAGTCAGATCCGTACACCAATCTTTCGAGTTGAGGACACAAATTAGTCGCGCCACAAACCATTTTGATCTTCAACTTCACAGCATGTACTAACCCTCGACCAGTTACAACTATGAGCTGCAGACATCCGAGATGTTCTCGACAGCCGGACGTACGGTCAAGTCGGGTCTTGTCGCATCCGCAGTCGTCTCATCCTGGACTTGGGCAGCCACCTTACTACAGTCAAGTGCCGTGGCCTATCAGTATGGTGTTTCTGGGCCATTCTGGTATGCTTCTGGAGCCACCGTTCAGATCATTTTATTCGCGACAATCGCAATCGAGCTCAAGAGGAGGGCCCCCAATGCGCATACGTTTCTTGAAGTTATCCGAGCTCGGTATGGAGCCGTGACACATATTGTATTCATGGTGTTTGGCCTCTTCACCAATATTTTAGTCACGTCGATGTTGTTAACAGGCGGTTCGGCCGTGGTGACTTCGGTATGTTCAGTTGTATTGCACTATCTCATCTGCTAACACCCTTACAGCTTACCGGTATGCCCACAGCTGCAGCCTGTTTCCTACTACCCGTGGGTGTAGTACTCTACACAATGTTTGGTGGCATCAAAGCAACCTTCTTGACGGACTACGGTAGGTGCCACATAAATTAAAGACGAGCCAATACTGACCCCTAGAGTAGCTCATACTGTAGTCATTCTCATCATCCTCTTAATGTTTGCATTTACAGCTTATGCGACGAATGAAAATCTCGGTAGCCCATCAAGGGTGTTCGACCTTCTGGTTGAGGCCTCGAAGAGACACCCAGTAGAGGGCAACGCAGGTGGCTCCTACTTGACGATGCGTTCCAAGGAGGGTGCTATCTTCTTTGTCATCAATATCGTTGGCAATTTCGGCACTGTTTTCTGCGACAATGGATACTACAACAAAGCTATCGCCGCCTCCCCGGTCGATGCTCTCCCTGGATACATCATGGGCGGCTTATCATGGTTCGCCATCCCATGGCTCGCAGCCACAACGATGGGCCTGTCGGCGCTAGCTCTCGAGAACAATCCTGTCTTCCCAACATACCCAAACCGTATGGCTCCCGCCGACGTCACCGCCGGCCTCGTACTCCCAACTGCTGCTGTCGCTATGCTAGGTAAAGGTGGCGCTGCAGCGGTGTTGCTCCTTGTCTTTATGGCTGTCACATCTGCCATGTCAGCTGAGCTCATCGCCGTCTCCTCGATCTTCACCTACGACTTCTACCAGACATACTTCAACCCCACCGCGTCTGGGAGACAGCTCATCTATATGTCGCATACCATGGTTATCGGTTTTGCGATTGCCATGGCAGCATGGTCGACGGCACTACACTACATAGGGATTAGTATGGGTTACCTGTACCTCCTTATGGGCGTCATCATCTCGTCAGCAGTACTCCCCGCGACCCTGACCTTGATGTGGAGTGGACAAAACTGGTGGGCAGCCACACTCTCGCCACCGCTCGGCTTCGTTTGTTCTCTCATCGCCTGGTTGGTAACAGCGCAGAAAGAAGGTGGCGAGCTCACCGTTGCGACCACAGGAGCGAACAACCCGATGTTGGCCGGCAACGTGGTAGCACTGCTCTCGCCACTTATATTCGTTCCAGTCTTGACCTTTGCTCTGGGCAAGCAGAACTACGATTGGCAGTCCATGAAGGCAATCCGAAAGGGTGATGACCACGATCTCGCTGCTGCTGCCAATGTTGACCTCGAGCGCATCCCCGGCGAGGAACGGCGCGCCATCGAACAAGAAGCGGAAGAGCAGGCGAAGCTTACCAAAGCCGCTCGTATTGCGCGCTGGCTGACTGCATTCCTGGCACTTGCCTTGCTCGTCCTTTGGCCGATGCCAATGTATGGATCTGGCTATATCTTCAGCAAGAAGTTCTTCACTGGTTGGGTCATTGTCGGTATTCTTTGGATGTTCTGCAGCGCTTTCTGCGTGGGATTGTATCCGCTCTGGGAAGGACGCAAAACCAGTATCAGGACCTTCAAGGCCATTTTCGGAGAGATCATGGGCAGGGGAAAGCCAAGCAGGCAAAGCATGGTTGTTGAAGGCCAGGGAGCGGATACACCGCCCGAAGCAGTGTCTGAAAAGATGAAGGACTGATTGAAGTTGTATCGTTGCAGCGCAGTAGTCAAGTCCTGTGTCTATAGTAGTAGGACTATGACCTTGATTGGGGAGAAGTTCTGTAGTATCTCATCTGTGCATGTTGGAGCAGCACCACTTAGAGTCGCACGTAAACTAAACTTGTGCGTCTATGCTGTGTACTTAGGCTTGCTCCAATCGTTCACCGTTTTGTAGGATGTGTGCGTCAATCTTGTTCTGTACATGGTTAAGACGGACGGGATGGCGAGCGATCCTTCAGATACCCGCGCTTCCGGAATGTTATATTGTATTCTTGGCAATACGACATGCGCGAAGGTATGCACTGGAAATCCGTAGTCGTCCCAGCCATTGAAAGCTTGATAATGGTTGAGTATTTAAGCCTAGTGCTCGCCGACTAGGATAGGGACTTCAAAGTCCTTGCACCCAAAGCTGCAACCAAGCTCATCGCTAATCCTTGAGAGGCCAGCTTCTGAACTTCACCTCTTTTGTCTGCCTCTTGTTCTCCTGTGCTAACCCGCCAGGTGCTTCAGAAAGACCTGCCTTGATGGCCGCAGGAGTAGATATAATTGATCTACTTGTCAAGGCCAGTGTCATCTCTTGCCGCTGCACTCCACTAGGCCTTTCGCCGATGTCACTCGTGCCGTCGGTACCTCGTGAGTCGAGTCGAGATACCGTGCTTATACTCTGCGCTCGTGCCGCCCTCGTGATGAAAACTTCCTCCGCAGACTCGATACTCCATTCGGGATCTTCGCGGCCGATCTTTTTCTTCTTCAGTCTGAGTATCTTCTTTGCACACTCGCCAAAACTGGGTCTGTTATTGGCCACATTGTGGCGCAAGGCTCGACGGCGATGCCATATATAGATCGCTATTGCTGCAGCGAGGAACAGCACGCTGAAGGTAACAGCAAAACTCACGCCCAGCTGCGCAAAAGGACTCAAAGGGCCTTCATCTGGTGGGGCAGGTGGCGTGAAGTCGAAGGCGGCGTCTGTGCTATCTGAAGGTGCAGGTACCGTGGATGTAGGGGAGCTGGAGCGTGATTCACTCCTGACTGTAGTCATTGTTGAAGAACTGGACACAACTGTAGCCGCGCGGGTCACGGCAGGAGTGGCGAAGAATGTTGAACGTTTGCTTGCTGTTGTGACAGCTGCCCTGCGAGAAGATGCAGGAACAACTACAACCACAACGGCGCTGGGAATAGCTCCTTGTACAATGTTTGACAACGCTATGCTAGTAGCGCGTATTGTGGAAGGGGTTTGGTCGCCCACTTGGCGAGGACGTATCCGCTTGTCTTGTGCATTGTTCTTGCCTTCGTGGTTCGCCGAACGACACTGAGGTGAAATTAGTAAGCCATCTCGTATAGGATTACGGTAAACATAGTGCCATACATTCTTTCGTTCAGGTCTTGGACTAGGAGCAACGATGATGTCCTCGGTCAATGACATGGTCTTCTTTTCACTGGTGGTGTCCACTTTGCTGTGAGTATTGATCTGGCTTTTAGTGATAGCGGTAAAGAAAGCCAACATCCAGCACAGCTGTAGTAGACCTCGCTTGTTGCATATCATTGCGAGGAGACCAATGGCGCTTCCGAAGAGGGAGAGCTGACAGATGAGATTGTGAGAGAAATGTTGTGTGCTCGAGCAAGTCCATGGGCATCGCACGAACATGACAGAGATGTAGCACTGCTTATGCGTGTTGCTGTTGTTGACAACTACATTGCGTTATCATGCTATGCGCAGCCCTAAGCTTGCAACATGAAGTCGAAGCAACCGTACATGCCGCCCTACCGGACAAGACAATGCGAGATCTGGCGAGCCACGTTCAATTTTGCCTCCATGGATAATGCAGAGAGACGTCCATCACATCAAGCTGGGGTCGTTACCATCACGACACGGACGTGGTTCTCCGAAATGCGGGAGGGTGAATTTAACGATAGGACGAGGCAGTATGAGCAATGGAGTCTTTTGCAATTGGTGAGCATCTAGCTTGGTCTGACCTGCATGAACGTTGGTCATGAACCATGTTCCAGAAGTTCGTCTTCCGAATGCCGGGATTGATTATAGGCAGTAGCTTCCTGAAACGCGGCTGTAACCTTGAAATGACGCGAGTCCTGCAGGACGACAATGCGCAAAGGACAGTATGTTCTATCACGAAGATAATTCGAAGGGCACCGGAACTTCACGACGAGTGAAGGAAGGCAAAGGAAGCAATTCCGCGAATGGTAATGCGGGTGGGATGACCGAAAGCCGTCATCGAGGCGTTTAGGATTGTCTGCAACACAACATCTCGCGTTCGTGCACATGCCTACATAGCTGAGGTTGGATCGCTCGGACTTTGTCCGATTGTCGAAGCTGTGGAGGACCGTCCCTAGGTAACCTAAGGATACCTATTTGCTGCAAGGCTACTTATGCTAGAAACTCCAGACTAGATGCTTCGCGTCGTTGATTGACTCTGTTTGGCAGGGAAAAGATCGAGTTGTAAGACTGGTACCAAGAAGACAGACGACGCCATGACGATATCAAGTCCGAGGTGGACAGAGATGTCACTAAATGGGGTGTGAAAACATTGAAAGCACCGACCAAGCGCTAGGCTTAATTGGTCTGTCTCCTTTAACGTTAGCCATCACGTGCCCGTTTGCCGCAAATGCCCTTCCCTTGCTCCACGACCAGTCGTCCAGCGCAATCCCTTGATGAGCCCCCGCTGATAGGCATTGTCGTAATGCTCATCGTGGCTTCTGAGCGACGCATGGATGCCCACATTGGAGTGTCTTACCAACCGCCTTGGAATCTGACCTCACTTTTCTCCAAACATCTCCAAAGACCAAGGCATACACCTGGTGTTAATTCACCTACATATATAGGCAAGTGACCGGTGCGACTCTTCGAGCGTAAACATAGGTCTCGATGGCGACATGCCTGAGCGAGCACGGTTGACTTCCGGCAGAATGTGGTATAGCGCTTATAGTTTTCTCGCGAATCTGCCAACTGTCTGTCATACACGGCGCTGACTCCACATGAACACCTAGTGCTCTCAGCTTTCCAGTATGTCAACAGGAATTCACACATGCCCATCGACACACCGCGAGTAGCCAGGAAGGTGCATCGCTAAGGCAAGACAGGATGTCGAACATGCAAGCAAGTGTTCCCCACTCAAATCTGTCGGTCATCGTGCTATGGGATTGCCGATCGCCGAGCAAGTCGCTCAGATGTCGAGCTCAGGGTGAATCGATGCAAAGCTTGAGTCGTTCTCCGCGCGTGTCAAGCACCAGATGGAAGTCTTCAGAAGACGCATCGCGCCAGCTGAGGAGGATCCAACTACGGGTGTCGTGGCCCCGACATGGCGCTTCAGTTCACCCACAGATGCGAAATGCCGTCTAGAAATGCTCATTCATGAAAGTTAACTAGCTACAGAGCAAAGCCGAACGATCTCGACAAAAGCACGAAGCATCAATAGTCCTTCTCCAAGTTGAGCGCAACTATCACCTCACTGGATTTGACTCGTGGTACCTCGCATACGAAGCTACAACAGCCAACGACGTCGCCTGGGCGGAGTTGAAGCAGAGGCATTACCTGGGAATGAACATGGCAGATGCCAACGAGCTCTCAAGTGCAACATGCAGAAAACCACTTCTCAAGTTACAATAACATCAGGTTCAATCTCAGAGCATTTTGGACAGTGCATAATGGTTTGAAAGAGATATTAACACGCGCGGTACGGGTCGAACAAATTCCTCTGGGGATCCATTGGTATTAGAGCAACTGTAAGCAGGAATAGCAGCATTGCTTGACGGACTTGATTCAGGGGGTCGAATGGAGGACTGCAACACACAGTCGCCGATATCTCACAACAAGAGCTACACAAACTGGTAGCTTGTATACGTTAATGAACGACGGCGCGTTTTTAGTGGACGACGCGCTCAGAAAAGCTTGAAAATCCCGGTTCGCGGGTCGCTGGTACACTACAGTCTACCCTGCTGGTTCCCACTAGCGGCTCGACCGTCCAGTGTTGAATCACAGTCTATTCCGTGACCCTTATACACTGGACATACATCCAAAATCCAACGGTACACTAAAATCGGCTCTCCAACATTTTGACACATCCATGCTTGGATGAGGGGTCAAGGAGGCTCAACTATGCCGTACATCGGCGCATACCCAAGCAAACGTGCTCAAAATCATGAATGGATTCCCGATGTTGGTGGCATACAGCACAGCTCCGTCACCTTAAGTACACTGTCTTTCCCAAGATTCCCGTTGGCCCTCCCCATACGTTGCTCCTTCTTTGAAAATGCCACATTCTCTCGAGACAAACTCGGCACATTCTTTCCCATGGCCATGGCTATCCCGCGGGCCAGAAGTCCCCAATCTCAGTCTTGAGCTACCAACACTACAGCCCAAGAGCACGTCACAAAGTTTGTCAGATGAAACAGACAATCCAGCCCAAGCACGTCAGCCAGAAGTTCTCCACGAAGCTGCCGCACCCAGCGCCACGCGTAATAGCATCGCATCCACTACTCGCCGCAACGACGCCGTCAACACCACCACGCAAGCCTGGCTCCAAGTTATCGTTAACCACCTCGTAATGATGAACTCCTTCGGCCTCATCCAATCCTTCGGCATCTTCCAACTCCCCTACGAGCACATGCTATCTTCCCCGCCCTCGACCGTCGCCTGGATCGGCAGCATCCACATCTTCTTCGTGTACTTCCTCGGCGCTTTCACAGGTTGGATTCTCGATCGCGGATACTACCGCTACTCCCTCGCGCTTGGCAGCGTACTCCAACTGGTCGGCCTCATTGTCGCCGGCTTCAGCAAGTCATTCGGCACGACGTTTGTGTTTCATGGCTTATTGCAGGGCTTCGGACACGGGCTGATGTTCTGTCCTGCCGTTACTACCACGGCGTTATATTTCAAGCACTCGCGACTACGCATGGTTGCGCTGGGTGTAGCAGGCTGCGGCGCATCGACAGGCGGGATGTTGTTCCCCGGCATCGCGCGCCATACCATCAATACTCTGGGCGTGAGCTACACGCTCTGGATCATGTGTGGCGTCGTCTGCTTCAACTCCATCCTGATCCAATGTCTCGCGCGCAACAGTCCCAGACTCAAATCTAACAACAGCGACCACGACGCCTCGCAACATTGCATCTTTCACGTCTTCAGAACACCAAGCTACACCCTCTATGTCATGTTCTTCATCTTCGCAGGCCTGTGGATCCCTTTCTTCTACACCCGCGAGTTCAGCGCACAAGCACTCCACTTCACAAAGTCGCAGTCCTTCATCGTGCTCATCATCCTCAACGCCGCGGGCATCCCGGGACGCATGATACCGGCTTTCCTCGCAGATCTGTACATGGGCACAATCAACACGTACATCGTAACGCTCCTACTCAGCAGCGTCACACTGCTCTGCTGGCCCCTCGTCAAAAGCATGAAGGCAATGTATCCTTGGTCCTTCGCATACGGGTTCTGCGCCGGCGGCGTATCTTCCTTGCTGCAAGCCGGGATCGCGAGTCTGAACGACGAGCCGCACAAAACGGGTGTCGAGATTGGCATGGCGTTCAGCGTTGTGGCGTTTGCGTCGCTGCTTGGTGGGCCTGTGGGCGGCAAACTGATTCAGGTTGGCGAGGCGACGCGCGGACACGGTGCAGATGCGTATGTGTATATGATAGTGTTCACTGGGAGTGTCATGTTCTTCGGATGTGGGGTGTTGGTTGTTGCAAGGATTGCGAAGACGGGGTATAGGTCGAGGGTGAAGGTGTGAGAGAGGACAAGGGAGCGCAAGGATAGGGGTAGCAGAAACGTTGCGAAGATACCCGGAACTACACGGAGTCTTGATGGTGTCAGTTGCGAGTTCTTTCGCTGTCCGAGGGTCGCGTGTGTACTTGTACACTTCGCCGTCGAAGCCGAGCATATGCGTTAGGCGCCGTGTTCCAGATTTATGGAACTTTCGGGCTCGGGAGAAGAGTGCATAGAGCTACAGCAGACGCGATGTCGTCCTTCGAAGTTGAGTCGTTTGAAGAGCTGACTTTTGAGTGTGTAGCGGGTGCAATATCAAACATGCGTCGCATTAGGCATCACAACGATCAATTGGATTAAGAGTACATCAGTCTCCCTGTTATACTACGCAGTTGAATGCAATATACACATGTTGTTAAACTATCCGACCTCCACAACCCTCACACAACACGCACTCATTTACTCAAATCCTCTCCCCAAAGCTCCTTCGCAATCTCAACCTCGAGCCTCACCTTCGCCCACTGCTCCTCCTCGCTCAACTCGTTTCCCTCCGCCGTGCTCGAAAACCCGCACTGGTGACTAATGCACAGTTGATCGAGGCCCTTGGGGGTAACCTGAGCCGCCTCCTTCAATCTCCCAATAATCTCCTCCTTGTCATCTAGCGTATTCTTCTTACTGCTCATGACACCCAGCACCACAACTTTGTGCTCGGGCAAGTGTCGCAGCGGAGAAAAGTCGCCCGACCGCGCATCGTCGTATTCGAGGAAGTACGCATCGACGTTGAGTTCCTTGAACAGGACTTCAGCGACGGGCTCGTAACCGCCTGACGCGAACCATTTACTCCTGTAATTGCCCCTGCAGAGATGGATTCCGATCTTCATGTCCGCGGGCCGCTTCTCGATGGCTTTGTTGATGAGTTCGGCGTATTTGCGCGGCAGGGTGGAGAGGTCTTCGTTGCGCTCGACTTCGGCGGCTTTGCGCATATCCGGGTCACACAGGTATGCGAGGTTAGTGTCGTCGAGTTGCACGAAGCGACAGCCGGCTTCGTAGAGCGAGGCGAGTTCCTCTTGGTAGACGCGGGCGAGATCGTCGAAAAAGATGTCGAGATCGGGATATGCGGAGATGTCGATGCTGGCGCGGCCGCCGCGGAAGTGCACCATTGTTGGGGAGGGGATGCAGACTTTTGTGGTTGCGATGCCGCCATTGTCTTTGATGGCTTGCTCGAGGAATTGGAAGTCCTTGACTTGAATGGCTTCAGGGTGGCCCAGCTTGTCCTTGACGACGAGGGTTGGTGGCGAGAAGCCATCCTTGTGTCTGATGTTTCCAACTTGTCCTTTCTCTTCGATGCCCGCCAGATGCTTGAGGAAGTCGAGATGGAAGTATGCGCGGCGGAATTCGCCGTCGGTTATGGAGCGGAGGCCGTTCTCGAGCTGCTTGTTGGCAACATAGGTGACCCATTCATCCTCGACTTTGCGCAATTGCTCGGCGGTGATTTTGCCATTTGCAGCATCGGCACGGGCTTCGAGGACGGCCTTGGGGCGAAGGAAAGACCCGACGTGGTCGGCGCGGTAGACACCTGTCGGGAGAGGCATTGTGGTGTTCTGGACTCGTCAGTATTGCTGTAGTATCTTATGCTGTTTATACGCTTGAGCCGAACGTTTGTTTACCTTTCGAGAATGTGAAATGTGTGTGTAGTAGAGCCCTGCTGTGACAAGAAAATCTAGGGTCGTCGCCGATCCACTTGAACAACGATATGGTACAAGAAAAACACAAATCAGGGTCTAAGTAGGGCGACAGAAAATTTGTACCTCACGCTCCTGTTCGCATCGCTGCATTTGACCGACACCGAGCCCTGGAAGTTGAAGCTACCCGTGCTACCCCACCGCGGCCAGTTCGGCAGTTGTTAGTTAGGTTTGATCGAAGGAACGCTTGCGACTAGTCTCCTGCGGAAACAAGACTGCTCGACATCCGCACTTTAACACTTGGAGCGTCCGCCGAGGAATATAGATGTTCAGGGAGTTTCACAACATGTTGTCATGGCAAACATATTGTGATGGCATATAGGGAGATCATCCCGGCGGTTGTATTGCTTGAAGATGGAGGGGCACAGGGGTTGAGATGACGTTTGGCGGGGTACGCGTGTACGGAAGCGAGATCGGGACATTTGGTGCACGAAAACCGGGTGTGCAGATTGACAGAACCGGGGTGAATGCAATGGGTATCTACATATTGCCTCTGCCCTGTAGCAAGCCAGGCAGAGGATGAGACATGAAAAAATCTCATGCCTGCTCGCGGAAGAACTTACGCGGCTTTGAGCAGCTTCGGCTCTATTAGCTCGCTGTACTGTCCCTCCCACAAACCCTCGTCTTCCTCCTCGTCTTCCATGTAGAACTGATCGGCTGCATCGTAGACACGGTTGCCTTTGCTGTCGAACTTCTTCTCTCGCTTGGGAAGATCACGTTGTGCGAGTCTGAGTCGAATGGTTCCAGCGCCGTTTCCAGAGTCGCCTTCTTGCTCAACGACCGCTGTCTTGAAGTCGCTTACTTCAGGGGTGATAGTGACGGGGTTTACAGCAAAGAATTTGCATACAATGATGGCGCCCTTCTTTATGTCTCCTGATGTAAGATCAGCCAATGTATTGAGATCCTCAGGTAGCGACGGCAGGTCTGCTTGCGCTGCAGTTGCAACGTCCTGTCGAAGCTGATCTTCGATCGCTGCATTGATCGCGGCGTCTGGGTGCTCGGTTGCGCCCGTGTCGTCGTAATCGAGATAAATCTTCTCTTCCTCTTCTTCTTCGACAGGCATAGATTCGCGATGTTTCCTTCTCCCATGCTTTTGCTTTTTCTTGTCAGCCTTTTCACGCATAAGCTTGCTCGCGGGATCCCAGTGCTGCTCGAACGGAAACGGTGGTGCGCTGAGCTCAAACTCCTCTTCCCAGCACTCGAATGCCGACAGATTGATTCTTGACTTCCAAAAGTCGGGATCTGAGGCACCTTCGGGCTCTGGAGGCTCCGTGACTACGGGCTTGACCTTGCTCGATTTTCTTGCAGAAGGCTGTGCTTGTCAGCTTGAAAATCCGAATGTGAGTTGTAATCTACGTACCATGGCTTGACGTGCAAGAATCCGGCTGATAGCGGAAGTATCGGGGCGGAGTCGCTTCTTTGGTGTCTCTTTCATAGTAGGCTGCTCTTCTTCGGCATTAACTTGTGGTAACAATGGCTGCTCCACTGCTGCGGACTCCTGTAGAGACTCCTCTGCCTGTACCGTGGTACTATCCTTAGCCTCACCGAACCGTGCCATCAATTCCTCTTTGCGTTGCGCAAGCTCTGTGGTATCTTCCGTAACTTCCTCTTCGGCTGTGCGCTTCCTCTTCCCTGTGGATGTATCGAGAGACTTTGACTGCTCGTGCTCTAGCTCAGCCTCTGGGTCTAGCTCAGGTAGTGGCTCCTGGTTCTGCGTCGCATCGTACTGCGCCATAGCCTCCAAGTCTGCATCTGGAGGAAGCTTGCCCGCTGCCTTCAGGAAACGAAGCCGATTCGTTTTTGTGCGCCTACCGTTCCTTGCGCGCGTGGCTGCGCGACCTTGTCCGGGAGCGACGTTCTGGGGTGAGCCCAGGGTCTTCTTTGGTGTTGGTTGTAATACGCCTCTAGACGACATGACCTCAGGCGGTGAGCTTGCTTCACTTTCGTTGTCGCTGTCGCTGTCGCTGTCGCTGTCGCTTGAGGTGTCGTCACAATCCGACGAAGATGTGTCTGAGGCGTCTGATGAGTCGGTGTCCGTCGTATCCGAATCAGCGTCCACCGAGACTTCCTCGTCCTGTGCTCCATCCGGTGCAAAGTCCTCATCGTCTTCATCGCTGTCCTCGTCGTCATCAAGCTCAGGACTCTTGAACCTCACTGACTTGGAAGCTCTCCTCGATCCTAACCGTCGGGTCGAGCGAGGCGCTGTGTGGTTCACGGTCAACGGTATGGCTCCTTCCTGCAGCGGCGATGCCTCTCCGCTCTCAGCAAGCAGTCCTGCGACCTCGACCTCTTCATCAGCATCGTCTAATCGCTGTCGCTTACGGGGTGGTATTCGCACGGCGGGTCGGTTGGGCTGTCGGAGATACGGTCGACCGAAGGGAATACCATCTACGAGGCGTCGTCCGTCGTCTGATATCTGGTGGCGACCAGTGAGGGTGCGGGCGCGGACCTCGGCGGTCATAAGTGGTCGTATGCTGGGGGCTGTCAGTAGCCATCCTTGGAGCCAGTGAAGGGAGCTCACGTGACATGGTCGTCGTCCTTCAGCGCCTGCACGACGGGCGAAAAGTGCAGACACTCAAAGCCGCCGACCTCGACAACATAGTGCTCCAGGCCCCAGTGCTCCGCCTCCAGCGGTATGACGAGGTTGACGTCTTCGAGCAGGCGCGTGATGGTGTAGGCTTGCGTGCTGTTGGACTCTGACACGTTCCACAAGACGTTGGCGGCAGGCAGGCCGTTCCGCTGCACTGTCAGTCGAAGCCGCATGCTGGGCGCGTCAAGTCGCGTAGAATCGCGCTGTTGGCGACATGTGCTCGTAGAATCCAACTTTTGGCCGTGACGAAAGCTCTGGCCAATCATCGCCGCTAGCCGCTAGCTGCATATCAAGACTAGCGTCGCGGAGCAAGTCCGCACACGCACAACGCATTCACCGTTTCACCTCCCCACCAATGACGGGAGTCGCTCATGCGCGGCTATATTTGATCAAGACAGTACAGACTTCTTGACCTACTCCTTGCTCTTCACTAACACCCCAATCACTGACCGCAGTCACGATGCCGATCAACGTGCTCAAGGGGACCTGGTTGCGACTGCTCGAAGCAGACCGACTCCGTCGCTCATCTCAGGTCCTTTCGGTTATCGATCAAACAGTATGTATTTTCGGAGGCGAGGTGCAACCCCGCCAGCCCGTGGACGACAAAATCGATGTCTTCTCGCTGAAGCCTGGTACGTTTCCACGCCAGGCCTTCACCAACATGGTACTCGGGCTAAGCCAGATACAGATGCATCAAATCTCGAGACAAAGTCGCTGTCAGAAGCACCCAGCCCACGTGTTGGCACTGCGTCGGCGGTGATCAACGGCAACATGTATATCTTCTCTGGTCGTGGTGGCATCGATATGGCTCCCATCGAAGAAGACGGCGCAGTCTGGAGATTTGACCTGGCCAGTTCATCATGGTCCTGTATCAAGCCAGCGGACCCATCCAGGCCGTCTCCGCCAGCACGGAGCTACCATTGTTCGGCCAGTGATGGTACGTCGTCTCTCTTCCTCCATGCCGGATGTCCTGCAAAGGGTCGTCTTTCCGACCTGTGGAAATTTGACGTGGCCGAGCGCACTTGGACACAGTTACCTGATGCACCCGCGCCGCACCGAGGAGGCACCTCCATAGCCTACAGTGGCGGCAAGCTCTACAGGATGAACGGCTTCGATGGCAATACCGAACAAGGCGGCAGCATCGATATCTTCGATCCTACAGCCAACACATGGTCCACCAAAACGTTCAAAGCGGACGGTAACGATGGACCCGAGGCACGAAGTGTCTGTGTGTTGCTGCCGGTTCGACTGGCCCAGAAGGACAAACTGCTCACGTTGTTCGGCGAGCACGATCCCTCATCACTGGGTCATGCGGGCGCTGGTAAGATGTTGAGCGATGTATGGATATATGATATTAGCGAGAACTGGTGGACACAGCTGCATCCGAACGGGCCCGACGGCGTACCTGATCCTCGCGGCTGGTTCGACGCCGACGTTGTGAAGGCTTCCATTGGGAATGACAGCGTGGTTTTGCACGGCGGACTAGGAGAGAACAACGAGCGACTGGCCGACGTCTGGCTTTTGTCCTTCTAAGAGTTTCCGTACACTCGTCGCCTGCATTCCGGCACAAGTCCAGCCGTAGGATTGTTAGTTAGCGATTTCTGTAACATATCATGTCAATTGCAATGCGGTCGTTTTATTGGCATGCGGATCACAAAAGAAAACCCCTCAGAAGACTGAGAGTTTTGCCTCAGAAAGTTCAGGACGTCTAGTCGAACAGAGACACGCAATGGCTTCTTGAGTTTCCTCTACGCAAGATTAATACGCAAGAAGGCCAGAATAACAGGGGTACAGAATTGGCGGACAATTTGAGCTGCATGCAAAGGAGTTTGAATAGAAGAATGCATCTCACCTTGCCATCATAGTAACATGCGATTCTCCAACGTCGATCTTCTTTCCTGAACGCTGTATGTAGCGAAGTCGGCAAGGGCACGTGCAAGGCTACACGAATCAGGCAACCACGTCGCGTCTTTCCCCCACAACTCACTTCCATCCTAAACGCCAGCTCCGGCCAAGCATCGCCGCCGAACCCACTAAGAGGCCTTCCCTGAAAACCTAGCTTTGCTCTGCATGTGAACCCTGCAACAGATTTCCGAATTACTCGCGAGGCGAACCACAATGAACATCCCTAGCAGGCCGCGAGTCGGACCGCCTCCGCCTTTACCACCACGCAAGCCAGCCCACCTTCTTGGACGCCAATCTGAGACGCCCTTGCAGTTGGTGCATGGTGCGCGTGTGAGACTCCACATTGTCAATCAACAAGCCAGAATCGCTCACATACTTTAGCAAGCCAAATACAATTGTAGCTGCGGTGACAACGACAAAGCGAACATTTGTAGTTGTTCTACTTGTCACAACATATTGCGCAATGACAACTCCCCATGTAACTACCTTGGTCGCTGCGTCGAGCCGCTAGCTTGGAACATCGAGAACGAGCCGATCAGGAACCAAGTGCAATGCCCACTCTTTTCTGTTTTGCCAAAGGAGCTTCGCGATATCGTCTTCGAATACGCCTTGACAGACTGTAAATCTCACTCCCTGGAGACTCTAGCGCTGCGGAACCCAGGGACTCTCAGAATTCGACCGAACAAGACATCGACAAATGACATCGCCGTTAACCTATTGCGCACCTGTCGCGCCATATACCTCGAGACATGGACTTTGCCATTGTCGCTAAATCCATACATCATCTACGATCTCCACGCCCCTAATAGATTGAGCGTGCAGCTTGATAGCCTCCTCCCATGGCAGCTCGCTCTTATCCAGACCCTTGACATCACGTTGCCACAGGTCGCGCTCGAGGGCTCCAGGTTGCACGAGCAACTGCATCGGCGTTCGACATGGCAGCCAGAAGAGCGGCACAAGGGCGTATACATAGTGCCTAGACGCTACAAAACCCATAGAGGTCCGCGGCCCATGGTCGAATTCCCGGCGTCCTTCAATTTCTCAATGCTTCCTGCAGAACCAGACGAAAATCGGCACTTCATCTCTCATGTCCTTGGAAAACATCACCGACACCCTTCAGACCTCCCACCTCCATGGTCTTCAGCAATGCGTGTCATGCGCGCAAGACCGCTCACTCAACTGACTCTGCGTCTGTTGCATGGAGATTGGTGGACATGGACCGATGAGCCCAGCAGCACGGATGAGCTTCACCACCTCGGACTCGACCCCACTGTAGGTGACGGGCGTGCACTTCCCACCCATCGCCCTACGGCACCACGAATGCGGGCGCTAGCAGAGGCGCGCCGTGCAGGTCATCACCCAGACGCTCCGCCCGGGCAGGGTTGGCTCAACACCATCAGCGACCTACCAGATCTCAGACGCTTGGAACTAGTCCTCGAGACCTTCGCGGGCAAGAAACGCCAATTAGACAACGTGATTGAGGCAGCCAAGACATGGAAGTTCCCGATCAAGTGCACGCCACATGAGCTGGTTTGGGATGGCCAGATCGGGATGAGTAGTTGGAGTTTCGGTACAGCAGGCGGCGACGGAGATCAGCAGCGTGTACCGCCGGGCCGCAATCAGCCTGCGTGGCATACAAAAGCGAATGCGTTTGAAGTCAGGATTATCGGGTTTGTGAGGAGGAGAGCGGCTTAGAGTAGTGGTGTGGGTGAGAACGGACATGTCACTACATATCGGTTTACTAACCAGCACATAATGCAATCCCCGTCTAAAGTCCAGAATACACCAGTAGCCGTTCCACCTTAAACCTCGACGCTGCTCGGAACAAACACGGCTCTCACCTCAGCTATGGAATTGCCAAACCAGTCGTACAAAACGACTAGCAGTTATACTTTATGTGGACCGGCAACTCGATCAAGGCTCAATTGTGGTCGTGGTATTCAGATGCAGGTAAGGCTTCAGTATGATACGCAGCCGCATTGTGCACCAGAACGCGCTCGTCGCGCTTGAACAAGACTTCGTATACGCACGTGCGGATTTCAGGCTGCAAAGT
>TARA_R110002003_G_scaffold214_22_pt1 | contig 24447 bp, 26 predicted proteins | sample TARA_R110002003 | Tara Oceans TARA_R110002003 (sample SAMEA4396441) | marine metagenome | biome: Westerlies Biome; feature: [SRF] surface water layer (ENVO:00010504); material: water (ENVO:00002006), including particulate matter (ENVO:01000060) such as... | depth 5 m
ACATCTGGAGAACGGCAGGAAAGGAGGCAAGTAATGTAAATACTAAGTACTGACTTCCACGATCAGCCCGCCGCAGACATACTTAAACAGCTTCCGTTATACAGACCACGAGCTCAAGGGTGCGAACGACGATAGCCATCCTGGAATGCTTTGTTTTCCTAGATCTTAGTTCCTGCAGGGTGATTGAGAAGGCTGATCATGCTTGAGAAAAGATGGATCGGCGGGAGCGAGGCGCTAAAGTCATGTACTAGGATTGAAGCCTCACCTTCGCCGAAGAGAGCTCACACGGGAGGCGGCCAAGGCGGTCCGATCGCAGATCCTCATAACCAGATCGCGACTTCAAAGCCTTTCTTTATCGGTAGTGTCGCATTTACCCCAGATATACGCGAGTCGCTCATCGAAAAGCGGTTGGTGGCGCGAGCCCACTGGCAGTAGACGTCAGAATTGTTATACCTGTCAGGTTTCACTGACGTTTGGCGGGTGGGAGGAGTCGCGATTCGCCTTGCTGCTCGTGTGCTGCCAGGCCCACGATCGACTGTTGAATGCGGTGCCAAGAGGCGTGCAGCTCTGTCTCCAGCTCTGGTTTTGGACTCCTAGACGTGCGCGAGGGCCCTCAGCGGGGGTAGTACCCTCGCCGCCGTCACATCGGTCGCCTCATCAGGCAAGATATATCAGAGATATCCATCCCGCGTAAGCGTAATTAAGAATCGTCCTGTGATCACTTCCACGTGGAATCTTTGCAGAGATGCCGAGCTCGATGCTGGAAGGCAGCGGAAGTTCTCCAATGATGTACAAACGTTCCTTGTTGATTTGCCGTTGAAATGACCAGCTTCGTACCGTCCTTCTACACCCTCCCCAAGAAGCTTATCGATTTTGTAGGGCTTTAGATAGAGTCTAGTTTCTGTCTGGGGCCAGCATTTGCCGTAGCCCTCTGGTGACAACATTGGGAATTCGAGATTGCTGAAGCCGTTACTTCCTTGAGTAGGGTCCCATTAGGGCTCGATTTACATGCGGTTCAAGGTGTTAGGTGCGTTGTCGAAGGTGTTAGGTGAAGATGCACTGGGCGAGGTCAGTGGACCTGACGACATCCATGCTAGCGTCTTCCGAGCTCGGGCAACTTTTTCTCAACTTTCTAGTTGACATGCTATCTCCAGCTCGTGTTCCCGCTCGTCGATACCCCAATTGCTCTGCGCTGTATTTTTTTGTTGTCCATTCGTAGATTCTGTAATTTGCACACTCAGCACATCTGCCTACGATGACGCCATCGCCTTCGGAAGCCGCAGCGAAGGCTGCGCAAGCTGCTGCTGGCACCCAGTCGTCGGCGAAGGACTTCAAGAGGGAGTCTAACACAGCCAGAGTTTTGGGTGCAGGTACGACTGTTCGGCGCCTCATATAGCCCAGGGCTAATCAGTGAAGGATGCGCGGGAATTGCGGAGCTCATGATCTTCCACCCCGTCGATACCACTGCGAAGCGATTGATGAGCAACTACGGCAAGGTACATAGCCACCACGATCGCAAGACCGGCCATATCTGACTCGACGTGCTAGATCGAGTCTGCATCGCATCTAAACAAGGTCATCTTCAAGGACAAGGCCTCGGCCACAGTTCCCGCCAGATTCTTGTCGTTGTTCCCCGGTCTTGGTTACGCTGCGGCATACAAGGTACGTTCAGAAACAGGAAAGATATGGGCAAATATTGATAGTGTCAGATCCTGCAACGCGTGTACAAGTTTGGTGGCCAGCCCTTCGTCAGGGACTATTTGGCGCAGAACCATGGCGGAAGCTTCGACCGCACATTCGGCAAGGGCAATGGCAAGGCGATCATGCACGCCACTGCGGGCTCCATCATCGGCGTCGGTGAAATCGTCCTCCTACCGCTCGATGTCCTCAAGATCAAGCGACAGACCAACCCAGAGGCTTTCCGCGGACGTGGACTGATAAGGATCATTAGTGACGAAGGGTTCGGGTTATACCGCGGTTGGGGGTGGACAGCCGCACGTAACGCACCCGGCTCATTCGCGGTACGTTCGCCTAAAGGCTGTTCTGGCAGATCTCATCCAACTGACATGACTACAGCTGTTTGGTGGCTCTGCCGTTGCCAAGGAATACCTCTACAAGCTCACCGACTACAACACTGCTTCCTGGATGCAAAACTTTGTCGCATCAATCGCTGGTGCCACCGCCTCGCTTGTTGTCTCAGCGCCTCTGGACGTTATCAAGACCCGAATTCAGAACAGGAATTTCGAGAACCCAGAGAGCGGGTTCAGGATCGTGTCCAACATGATGAAGCACGAAGGTTTCGGCTCATTCTTCAAGGGACTCACTCCCAAGCTTCTAATGACCGGACCAAAGCTCGTCTTCTCCTTCTGGTTGGCGCAGACGCTCATTCCTGCGTTTGGCAAGATAATGTAATTTAATGTAGGCGGTTCGCTAGAGAGTGTGTATGATACCAGGGACTAGGGTTACGGGTTTTTCAAAAGCGGGAGAGCGAGTTAGCGTCACGACCAATGGCGCATGAGAAGCGATGTCTACCTCCAGTCACTAAGAGAAGTCTCCATTCTATCAAGGCTATCAAGGCATTTGCCTCTGTCGTGAAGTGTAAGCGACGTTGCGCACCCGGGGCTGGCTGACGCCATGGATCACGTGCAGATTGTGCTCGCTTTTGAACGGTGCTGTTCCGTGACTTCCTAACACTATCTGAAATGGCAGTAGGCAAGTAAAAGTGCAAGTCATACGTCAGAGAGTGCAGCGGTCGCCTAGCCGAAGCGAGCTAGGCAGCAGAACAGCCATGGTGAATGTGATGTTCGCTGGGTGCAACGGGACCAACGGCGGACTTGTGACCCTCAATCGGGGCTGAATGCCAAGCGCCTGCGCAGGAAGCACATCCAGGGCTACAACCATCCACCTTTGTACTTGACACCATCCACCCCAACGACGCGCGATACCCCACGACTTATACCCTCGGTATCACCTAGCAATACATACACAAGAACCACCATTATCACACCCCGCATCACCGCCACAATGAATCCTGAGTAGTACGTAAACCCTACGCAACTCCCACCGCCACAGGCCGAGGAACCACGATACCATACACATGTGTGAGCTCATGCTAACGTGAGCGCCTGCAGAGTTACTCCCGCTGCACCAGCAATTTGACGCTGTCCGCGGCTCTATGGAAGCCTCTTGCTCACCGCTTGCTCAACAGATACGACTACCTCTTCAAGCTCCTCCTCATCGGTGACTCTGGTGTCGGAAAGTCTTGCTTGCTGCTCCGTTTCGCAGACGACACATACACGGAGAGCTACATCTCGACAATCGGTGTCGACTTCGTACGTCTGCCTGCATACATTCGGCTTGCAGCGTGCGCTAGACTAACACATGTCAGAAAATCCGAACAATCGAACTCGATGGCAAGACTGTCAAGCTACAAATTGTTTGTACCCCACGGCCGTCAAACAAGCGATAGAGAGCTGACAAGCGATCACAGTGGGATACTGCCGGCCAAGAGCGCTTCCGAACCATCACATCCTCGTACTACCGCGGCGCCCACGGTATCTGCGTCGTCTACGATGTCACCGATATGGACTCATTCAACAACGTGAAGCAGTGGCTGCAGGAGATTGACCGATATGCGACTGAGGGTGTCAACAAGCTGTTGGTGGGCAACAAGTCCGATATGGCGGACAAGAAGGTTGTCGAGTACACAGTAGCAAAGGTAGGCTAATTACGTCACTACTTCGCGCAGCTTCTAACAGCGACAACAGGAGTTCGCAGACAGCCTCGGTATCCCCTTCCTCGAGACATCCGCGAAGAGCGCCACCAACGTCGAGCAAGCTTTCCTTACCATGGCCCGCCAGATCAAGGAGCGCATGGGAACCACAACTGCCAACACGAAGCCAACAGTGCCCATTGGGCAAGGCCAGGGTGTGCAGAGCGGGTCTGGTGGCGGTTGCTGCTAGAGACGTGCGAGGTTCAACAGTGGATTATGGAGATGCGTACAAGTGAACAAGACGAGCGATATACGGCGTGGGTGTTTGTGTTCCGGTTCAGTTCTGCGAATTTGGTAACGGTAACTTAATGCTCATGGTTATGGCTATGGCTCCCCCTCAACGACTTCCCGCTGTACTCCATGTCCATCCATCTCGCATCTCCTGGTCTTACTTGCATGGCGACGCGGCTCGATAGATGGGGCTCTCATTGGTTTTCTGGAGTGTCTGCATTTGGCTGAATGGCAATTTGTGATGGTCTGTCAGGGCCCTTTGTTTCTTTTGTCCTCTAGGTGTTAATCTGAACAATTGTATCTTTCTAGAAATGCGCCGGCGTTTCTGTTCGCTAACGTGGACATCTCGCTGCGTGTCTGAAGTTGCAAACTTCCTGATACAGAGCTCTACACAACCCAACTCTTGCTGTGGACGACTTTTGCGCCTCGTGGAAATGCGAGCCGCGTCCACATTGATCACCTCTTCAATGCCGGGTCTGATGTCTCTCTTAGATAACTAGATGGCATTTCAGGTAAGTTTTCTGTCAGGTGTCCTTGAAAGCAGCATAAACTTTATCATTCTACCACTGCTTATTGTATCTGCTAGAGCACAGTGTCTCCTAATGCCTGCTTTGTTGTTCGAATCGTGCGCGAAGGTACACCGATGTTCTAAGAGGATCTTTTCTGTACAGAATACACAGACTGTGATGTTTTCAGCGCTTTACAGTTTGAAAATATATTCTAGACGTATGCGAGGCCCTTCAGCGGTGTCCTATTGGTAAAACGATGCGGTACATGGCTTAGCTGCGCGTGCGGTGCCCTTTGCTGTTCTTCTGTGCTTTGGCGCGCCTTCCAGAATTGGACCCGAGTACGATGCTGACGTATGACGTGAATCCTCCGCTAGGCCTCCAGGCAACCTCAAACACCCACAACATGGACATACCAAAGCTTGGGAAGTCTTGTACACTCGCTCGAGATACCTCCCATTTCTCGCCGCTCCTTTTTGTGTCGCGTTCTCGTCCTTGATTTCTCGAAGTGGCCGGATCTGCATCAGCACCCTGCATGGCGAGATCTAAAACAGCAACTTTGAGTCCTAAGACTCCAACATGTCCCTACAAAATAGGCCCCGTCGGGTGCTGCGATGGTTGGCAGACGAGTTGGGACTCGCAACAATGAAAGCTGCCGGCAAAGACGTCTATATCATCATCTTTGCACGATACGTTCGACTATTCGCGTATGGCGCTGTCGCACTCATTCTCGCACTATATTTCCAAGAGCTAGGGTTCTCGGATGAACAAATTGGTCTATTCATGACCTTGACTCTACTCGGCGATGTCTTCATCAGCCTTCTGCTCACGCTGGTGGCCGACTCAATTGGCCGCAGGACAATCCTTCTGTTTGGAGCCATTGCAATGGCCACTTCCGGTGCCATTTTCGCAACCACGAGCAATTACGTTGCCTTGCTCATGGCCGCAATCATTGGTGTAATTAGTCCGAGTGGCAATGAGATTGGACCTTTTAGGGCAGTTGAAGAATCGACGTTAGCACACCTTGTTCCTGAGGCGCAACGCTCTGATGTGTATACCTGGTATGTGGTCCTGGCTGTCCTCGGCACGTCAACAGGTCTCGCGGTTGGCGGTCAGGCTGTCGACCACTTGCAGGCTAGAGACGGCTGGACGGATCTTGACGCTTATCGAGCCATCTTTTGGATATACACCGGAGTTGGCTGCGTCAAAGCTCTCATGGTCTTGTTCTTGAGTCGTCACTGCGAACATGCCGACCACAGGTCGAACCAACCCGAGGCGAACGGCGAGACGGAGCCACTTCTGAATGGCGGCGACGACACCAATAATCACGACACCGACGCACGGCCCATACCTGATAAGCGACCCAAGAGGCTGTGGTATTCCATCACAACCATATCAAAGCCCAGCCGTGCGGTTCTGTTCAAGCTTTGTAGCCTGTTCTTCTTCGATTCTCTGGGCAGTGGGATGGTCCCATTCTCTCTGATCAACTATTACATGGAGAGGAAGTTCGAGCTCCCAAAGGGCAAACTGGGTGGTATCATGTCGGCTACATGGTAAATCTTAATCGTGATCAAGCCATAGCAATTGCTAACCCAGGAATAGGTTCGTTTCCACCATTGGGAACGTCTTCGCATCGTCTCTTGCCAAACGCCTGGGCCTGATTCAGGCTATGGTCGCAACTCATTTACCAAGCTCCATGTTTCTGGCCTTACTTCCTGTGCCAGATGCGCTGCCATTGACAATATGTCTCCTGGTGGGCAGATCCGTGCTCAACTCGATGGATTAAGTCCCACGCTCAGCTTTTCTCTCGCTCATTGTGCTGCCAGAAGAGCGCACCGCAGTCATGGGCGTGGTCAATATCCTAAAGACATTGGCGCAAAGCTCAGGGCCATCAGTCACTGGCATTCTCGCTGGTCGCAACCACTTTTGGGTTGCTTTCGTTGTAGCAGGCTCCCTGAAGGCTGCGTATGACTTGATGCTGCTTGCATTCTTTGGTGGAAGGGTACGGCCACGCGAGGATGGTTCCGGAGAAGATAGTAATGATGCGGCGAGCGATTCCGCTAGCGATATTGCTGAAGATACTGAGCAGGGCGTCATCGTGAGCTCAGAGCCTGTGGATAGCTCAACAGGCAGACGACACCACTGAAGCATGATGGTGCCTACCACCAAAGTCAGGCAATAATCCGAGTGTCTAGAAAGCCTAAGCATATTGTCTGCGTAATTAGGTACCTGCTCTGTGCATCGTGTGTGTAATTCGCCCACATAGAGGTCTAAAGCTCGAGCCCTGTTTTCCCTCCGTTCAAACAAGAATGCAAGCTATTTGACAGCAGTAGCAAGCAAGGTGCAACAAACAGCCTGCCTGACCTCTGTGTAACACTGCGACGCTTCTCGAGATCTGATCACGCGAACCTTGCATTGGGCGACCGGGAGGTGGCAAGTTCCCGTTTTAATCCGAAACAGATCCAACGTGGCTCTCCTTTCCCTTTCAAGGAGTCGTGTTCCAATCGCACCGCATGAGAAGAGAAAGGATCGGCTCGGGCTGGGCCTGCCGGTCTCCCCCAACGGCCTAGCCTGGACCCTGCATAAGGACCCTGACGGCGTCCGATAAAGTATGGCTGTCGCTCATCATTATGACAGTCATTCTCTCCTTCACACAACCTCGGGTACGTGACGATACCGGTGCATCTGGAATTCACTCTTTTGGCGGCTGCGCAGACTCTGAGCGTCAGCGACGCACATACCGGACCGGTCGGCTTCAGCGGCGAAATCAAGGGCTTATCGCGGCGATTCAAAGGTTCAGCCCTACCACACTCTCCGACTTTTTCTCCCGAGTCAGCAACACAGCATTCGACACGCGAAAGGTGCGCGCCTTCCGAGCACAAAGCGCACTCCAGAGATCGCGACCGTCTCTCCACATTTGGGCGCATTTGGAACCCATATTGCCACCACATCTTAGTCATCGTCGTTCCGACCAATGGCACCTGCGATTCTGACTCAACGGCCGAAGATTTTGTTCCTGGATGCATACGACTCCTTCTCGAACAACATCGTTGCTCTTGTCGAGCAGAACATCGATGCAGACGTCGTAAAAGTATTCATTGACGAACCCTCACTCATCAGCGGTGAGAGGGTAAAGGATGCGGTAGCCTTCCGGGCATACCTCAAGAACTTCGATGCGGTCATCGCTGGACCCGGTCCTGGCTGGGCCAAGTGTGACCAAGATGTCGGACTCATGAAGGAACTCTGGAAGCTCCAGGACGAGGATATCCTTCCCGTCCTAGGCATATGCTTGGGCTTCCAGTCACTGTGTCTCGAGTTCGGAGCGGAGATTGAAAGACTGAATGAACCCAAACATGGCATCATTTCAGCGATCTTACACAACGGCCAAAGCATCTTCCGGGACGTGGCGAAGCTGGAAGCGACTCAGTACCATTCCTTAGAGGTGAAGCTTAATCACCAAATTCAGACGAAGCGAGCTGTACGCTATCCTGCACAACTATGGGAGCCAACCGAAACTTGTCCACAGTTGGAGCCGTTAGCTTGGGACTTCCACAGTGAGCTCAACGGTGCTGTGCTCATGGGTGTCAAGCACGTGCAGAAACCGTTCTGGGGCGTCCAATTCCATCCGGAATCGATCTGCACGAATGCTGAAGGGATACGCATTGTCCAAAATTGGTGGGAAGATGCTCAGGCTTGGAAGCGGAAGCGCGTCTTCAGACACATGACACAAAAGACGTCCCTAAGCACACAACCATTGGAGCCAGTTACTCTCGACGAGATCCGGCGGGAGTTGGGCTTCTACGGCTCGAAAAAGCGACTCACGTTTTCGCATGACACGTTTCCCACGAACCTTGACAGTGACGCTCTTGCTCCACACGAGCTAGCCTCATTAGTCGCTCATGGTGACGGGCAAACCATTCCTGATCTATCGCCTAGCGTTGTTCATTGCGCCACAACAGGTAGTGGGAGGCTCACAGTCGCAGACGTGTGTGAGCTCTTAGACATTCCAAGACACGAGGCGATAGTACTGGAGTCCGGCCTGCAGTCAAATCTTCTTCCTATGTCGGTTGGCACAGGCAGATACAGCATTATCGGTCTTGTCATCCCCGGGGAAACTTTGCGTCTGCATTACTATGCTGGGACGAAGGTGATGCAGCTCAGGGACGGTGATGATGCGGTACATACCGAATGGACTGTGGCTGATCCGTGGTCATATATAAGAGAGGTCATGCAGAGTCTGAAGCCTTCCACGCCACCAAAAACCTTGACTTGGGCACCCTTCTGGGGTGGATTGATGGGCTACGCATCATACGAGGCCGGACTGGAAACGATCGGTATGAATGTCAAGGAGCAAGCGAGCCACCCTGATATCTGCTTTGCGTATGTCACACGAAGCATCGTCTTCGATCATCAGGTCAAGAAAGTGTATGTGCAAAGTATCCGTGGAACCCACGATCAAGAATGGGTCGAGGAGATGCAGGAAAAAATCTATGAGGCAGCCGCATACAAATCACTAGAATCGTCACCGAGTGCAACACCTTTGCCAAAACGCGACCCTTTCGAGGTACACGGTCCTATGCACATGTACATCAACTCATGTGTACAGGTCATGCCTAGTGCAAACGAATACTGTGAGAAAGTGCGTTCGTGTCAAGAAGCCATCGCCGATGGACAGAGTTACGAGCTGTGCCTCACTACACGCAACGAAATCCACGCTCGCAAGTCAGTGGCGTGCAGAATATCTCAGTCTGAGGATAACGAACATTCGTGGAACCTTTATAAGAGACTGACGGGCCAGAACCCTGCGCCATTCAGCGCTTACATGAGGATGCACAATGTACACATACTTAGTTCGTCACCTGAGCGATACATCAGCTGGGACAGGACGCAGACTGCTCAGTGTCGGCCAATCAAGGGAACGGTGCAGAAGAAGCCGGGTGTCACTCCCGAGATGGCGCATGCTATACTCTCAACATCGAAAGAGCGCGCGGAGAACCTCATGATTGTGGATCTCACGCGACATCAATTACATGGCGTCTATGGTTCTGAGAATGTCCGAGTCAGCCAGCTGATGGAGGTTGAAGAGTACGAGACACTTTGGCAGCTTGTGTCTGTTGTCGATGCAGTCCCGAGCGGAACCTACAAGCCCAGTTCACCTGAACAATGGAAGGAGCCAGCCGAGCGCATCACATCTGGAAAGCAGAAGGTTCCCTACCTAGGCTTCCAAGCCTTCGTCGAGAGTCTGCCACCGGGGAGCATGACTGGTGCGCCGAAGAAGCGATCCTGCGAGATTCTACAAACAGAAGAAGAGGGCGTTAGACGTGGCATCTACTCCGGTGTCCTCGGCTACTTCGACGTTGGCGGAGGCGGCGATTTCAGCGTCGTGATCCGCACCGCTATCAAGATCGACGCCTCCGAAACCGACAAAGAAGACGTATGGCGCATTGGTGCTGGCGGAGCTGTCACGAGCCAGAGTACACCTGAAGGCGAGTACGAAGAAATGCTAGCCAAGTTTCAAAGCACCTCCCGCGCTTTCAGACACCAGCCTCCGCCAAAGCCGGCAGCTAAGAATAAGAGAGTCGAGATCATTGAGCCCGACAATCCGGAATTCGCGGAGCTGTTGGCAAATATGAGGGGAGGCGAGGAGATGAGTCTGGACGATGCGCAGATGATGTTGAGAGCCGTTGAGGCAGAGCTGAGAAGGAGGACGGGTGGCGGAGTTACGGTTGAGGAAGTGGGAGACGTGGAGTGAGAGCCATGAGCGGCCGGAGAGTCTGGAATGATGAAAGCTTAACCTGTGATACCATAGACTACTTACAGACATAGATCTGACGGGCTCAACCCCAGTATATACCATCTCATTTGGCGTTCTATACGCCGCAAATTCGGCATTTCAGAAAACCTGCTTCCTGCGTCATATTGTCAATCATGCTTGGTGCTAACAGAGACGTTTTCTCCAATGGAAACGATTGTAGTTATACTTTGTAAACTACAGCAAAGTGTCGTCGGTTTGAAGGGGAGCGTGACTAAGCGGGACCGTGTCGGGGAAATCTGGCACCGAAGCATCGTCAACCTGGACATGTACAAGAGCCAGCAACAGCTCAGACACGAGCTCAGTTGAAAATGGCAACTGAAGCGCCGGACCCACGAACTTTCCAATCATGGGAAGACGCGTTCCAATACCCCATACCCGTTGTCCGAAGGCTCGAACAGCAGCTCCGCAACAATGCCAACGACAATAGAGAGAGGCTGCGGTCGCTCGTAGGGTATGGCCAGCATACTTGCGGGAATGGAAAGGCTTGAATGCTGATAGCGATATAGAACGAGCTACCGTAGCCTCCTCGACACGGCCGAAACGATCATCGACATGGAAGTGCAAATGGACCAGGTCGAATCGAAGCTTGCGACAGTCGGAAGAAGGTGCAACCCAAGAGGTCTGGAAAGGATAACAAACACTGCGATCAAGATGGATACACATGCAAGAAGCCGCGGTCAGTCCCTACCATGGCATCGAGCTAGGGCAGCCAGTTGACGGATGGCGCAGACGTGGAACGATATACATTCGCTTCCCAGCTCTCGGTCTTGCGCAACGCGCCCACAGTAATGTCACGCCTCATGAAGAGCGAAGGATCGTACCTTCTGATTGCAAAGATCCTGGTCGTTGCACGACTTTTACACAAGGCGCTCGGGCAGTCGAAGAACAAGCCACCTATTGTAGACCAGCTGTGGGAGAAGCTCCTATCAATGCGGCGGAAGCTGTTACGGAGGATCGACAAAAGACTTGCGAACACGACAGGCGAAACAGCAAGCCTGGTAGAGAGCATGTGCGCGTATGCGCTTGTCACCAGTTCTGCGCCTTCTGATGTCCTGCAGCACTTTCACAAGGTGCGCATGGACAAAATAGCGAGCGAGCTGAAACGTGGCGATGATGAGCTTGCCAAGCATGGAATCAGCGCTCTGAAGCTCTGCATACAGACCTGTCTTGACACGCAGACTATCTTTCCTCGCCGTCTCGCAGAAGGCTTAACGAAGCTCAAGGCTCATCCGTTGATTCAAGATGTCGATGTGCGTGGGCTTTATGGACTGAACTTAGACGTGCATGACCGGTGGATGGGCGATGAGGCGCGCAATTACACACCGTGGCCACGGCATGATGAGCTTCAACGACCAGAGGCTGAAAAGATGCTGCATCGCTGGTCGAAGGAGGCTATTTCGACCTTCCTGAAGGGCATTAAGAAAGCCCTCCAAGGAGAGGATAGACTCCAGGAAGTAGCGCACTTACGTCAAGAGCTTATCGAGACATGGATATTGTCTGGTTCGCGAATGGCGGGCATCAAGTCCACAAACGTGCTAGACGATTTACGCGATACTATGAACGAGAAGCTGGAAAGTATCGTCCGAGGGCGTACAGCAGGACTCCAAGGCGTGGTCACAGAGCTACGATCGCAACTCAATAGCGGCGTAGAGTCTCGCGAACTGAGCTCGTCGTTGTGGAGCACAACTACCAACAGTGCAGACCTCAGCAACGGCGCGCAAAACTTCAAGGCCACTATACTAAACACTTATCAAGGTCGCGACCAGTCCGTCGTTGCGCTAACATCGGCATTCGACAAATGGATGGACTCAGTACTCGAAGTCAGAGGTATAGTTAAGAGCATGAAAGAGGCTAGATGGGACGATACCTTCGCGGATGATGTGGACGATGAGTCTGACGATGAACTTGGCGATTCCAAGCAGACATTACTGAGTGACGATGACCCACGGCTGCTAGAAGAGGTCACGCAAGAAGCACTTGGCGAAACGCTACAGAGCCTAGGAGCAAGCTTCTCCAAGATTGTTGATCAAGTGACCAGAGACGAAGCCGGGAAGGCGGTGCAAAAAGCGGTGTTCATCCTGCGAGTCGTTCGCGAGATCAGTGACCGGATACCGCGTCTCAAACTCCAGGAGAAATCGACCCCGCTGGATTCGCCGTTCGCTGCGGATACGCTGCAAGCACTATGTGAAACGCTCGCCGCACATGTCGCGTCGCCGACCGTTCAGGCATACAAGACGTCCTTGGCGTACTCGTCCAAGACCAGAACGAACAGCCATATCTTGTGGGACGGTAGTCCACCGCTTCCAAGCCAGCCATCGCCCAGTGCCTTTAGATTCATGAGGGAGCTTAACAAGAGCATGGCTCGTCTGGGAAGCGATCTCTGGGCCCCGGCATGTGTTGCTGTGCTCAAGGCACATGTCGCAAAGGACGTGGAAGGAGTATGGCACGAGCACGTCGACGCTATCAACGTGGTTGCGGCTACAAAGAATGAGAAGGATGCTGCAGAAGAGGCAGAGGACCAGGAAGGCACTACGAACGGAGCCTCGAGTGCGGAGAACAATGGTCAGTCGTCGTCAGATCTTCAGGAGCTCAAGAACCGCAGACTGAAGCAACTGCTTTTCGATGCGCTCTACATCAGCCGGTTTGTGGCTGCTCCTAATGCCGCCGACGGCCTCGCGGCCTTGGTGAAGAAGGCAGACGTAGCGCAGCTTGACGACGCGGCCGTGACTCGACTGAAGAAGAATGCGGCGGACTATGCGAAGAAAACATATCTGCTGTTTGCGCTACTGGCGTGAGTACATCCGCAAATCTGAGAGCTCGATAGCAGGCATAATCGAAGCAGTGTGGAAATGAAACTGGCCCTGAAGTGTGACGTTAGTAGTCCGCCGTTGGTGACCCTCCACGTAACATGCCCTTGCACAAAAAGGTGGTTGTAGCCCAGCGATGGAATCTGCTTTGTCGATGGGTGAGCGATACATAGAGAACTTAATCGCACACGTTCGCGTGGATGCGCCGAATCGATGGATTGGCGCTGTGGCTGTGTCGTTAGGCTGAAGTGGTGCCGTGGGTTGCTGCGACCGTGGTGTGGTGTGGGTGTGGGTGTTGAAAGGCGGGTATGCGCAGACTGCGTTTCCGGTTGCGGCGTTTCTATCGACGGTTGGGACGTGAAAGTTGTGGCTGTGGATGTGTGGTGCTGGTTGGATGTATGCTGATGTGTGCATAGCTCTTCTTGCGCTGCTGGCGATTGTGAGTAGGATTGAGCGTTAAGGAAGTGCTTGATGCTGGCTGGTTGTTATTGCTGTTGGGAGTTAGGAGGGAGTAGACAGCGTCATGAAGCAGACTTGTATAATGTGTTCGTATGATAGGGACATCAGACTGTTCAGTGAACTGACAAGATGGATTCGAATATTGTATACAAGGTGACAAGTTGGTGGCGCGAATCTGGCTACCGCGTGGGCCGCTACATAACAGCAGCTGGAACGTATGGCCTCAACAGAGGTTTTACTGCTTCTCATCCGCGCCGACCAAGAAGTTATCTAAATCTTCAACACCTATCCGCAGCGTCCGCATGGTCCTGCTTGGGACTCCGCTCACCCTCCAGTTCTCCCAGCTTGTACTGACGATCCTTCCATCTGACTTCGGCTGCACAATCATGCGCAGACCTGTAGCCAGGGCTCCACGCTTGACCTTCATATCAATATTGCCTCCACATACGTTCCTAAGAATATGCGTCACCGGACTTTGTGGATCGCTCCATACGGTACCATAGGAGTTCTCGCCAGGGTAGAGTATTCGCGCGGATAACTTGGTCACCTGCGTCTGCTCAGGCGGGAAGAGAGTGCGGATGAGATGTGAAAGGGCGGTAGTTGCAAGAGCGTTCGTTGTTCCGGGGAAAGGAGGGAAAGCGTCTTGCGTGCGTGAACTGATGCGGTCTCGCTGCGGGAGTGGCGGATCCAGGCGCAGCCGTGGGCGCTGTGCGGACCCTATGGAGTTGTTCGATGCATGTGCGATTGTGCTCACGTGTGAGCTGCGGCGAAACGTTCGCGTTCGTGCTGGCGTGCCGAATGACTCTGCAATGGCGAAGCTGCTCGACAGGTTGGGACGCTCGTCGTCGCTACCCTCTGGTGACGAGGGAGAGCCAGGCTCGACGGCTCCCGGGTTGGTGTAGTAGCCGGAGATATACACGCGCCTCGCTTGCTTCAGCAGGTATGGGTACTGGCTCTTGAGTACCAACAACCCATATGGATACGACACATGGAGGGATAAGCCTTCGTCATCATGCTCAGCCACCGGCTCTTGCACCTCCACATTCGGGTTCAATGACCGCGCCCGCGCTGCCTTGATCTGCCTCCTGCCACGCATGTAGTCTGTCAATTCGTCGTTGACGAGGCGGCAAGTCAATTGCAGCGCCAATGGAGCCGGCATGCCGAGTGTGCCGGTGGTTTGTTCAACATCGCCCATCCAGCCATGGTCAATGGCTACCTCAGGCGGCTTCGCGACGGAGAGGAGAGCCGCGTCGTAATGGCTCCGTGCCAGTGGTGCGAAATCGAGCGGTAGGCCTCGGATGTCGTGCTTGCGTGCGCGGTCTTGTATACGATTGCCAAATACCGTGATGTATCCCGCGCTTATTGTGACGGCATGGGAGTCGGCGAGGAGATAGTCGTAAATGTTACAGCGGATCTCTGTCGGCAGAGATAAGAAAGCGCTATACATGTCTGGATCGTGCAAAGTAGTCATGATGTCGTGAGTCGTATACAGGTTTTTTCAATAAAGTGGCAGTTGCAGAATTTATTGCAATAACAGAGCAGCCATGAGTCGTGTACAGGAAACTGAGTGCCTAGGCGACGTGTTGTTGTGGTTGTGGGTGGTCGCATAGGAAAGGTCGAGTGTGGTCGAATCATGCCCCACTTGCCGCGCATGAAACAAACAGCACGCGCACGCCAGCGAGGGGCGTCATGCTCCTCACTGCGGGCCGCTACCGCTCCGAGACGAAGAGTCACCATTTTCACTACCATCGACTTTACCTGCCAATCAAATCTTTGCCACTGTTTGTTTGTTTACTGCAGCATATACCTTGAGATTCGATATGCAGGTACCAGCTGGATTTCACCTAGCAACGTGCAAGCCTCACGCAATTGCTGATGACTTCCTCGTGGACTAGTCCTTCGCCAACCAGCGCCTCCGAGCCCGAATGATTTTAGTCTTCCTCGCTATCCTCGGCGCGCTGTTGCTGTGCAAGCTTCTGAGCCTCCTCCCACTGCATTGCGAATTCCCGTAGCCCCCCTCCTCCATCCCTACTTGCGTCCACCACGTCTTTTGGCATCTTGTGCGCACTGTATTGCGGTGTCGTGAAGCCGTACGCTTCCGGGTCGTCTCGATGCACGAGTCGAAACTCGGGTTGCCATATCTCTTCCACCTCTTCATCATCTGTGTCTTCCTCCTCAGCCTCGTCCTCGGTATTCGCGACTGCTGTGTCGCCAGGCCGAACTATCTTGAGCCGTACTGTAGTCTCTTCTGTCTCGTTCTCGTCCCGTGTCATATCGGGCAGATCCATTGTGAGAAGCTCCAACCATGAGAACAGCAGGGGGTCTGTTCGCATGGCCCACGGGTTGATGTCCATAAGCCATACCTTGCTGTGTGGCGGAGGTACGTACACGTCGAATGTAAAGTTTGGGTCTGGAAACGTATCTCGCAACCGGATGTCGAAGAATTCTTGGATAGTATCACGGAGCTTATCCTGCATGTTGAAGAGGAAGTCGAAGTAGTTCAGGTCACGCTGACACAACCCAACAAGCCGTCGGTCTCGCACGAAGCATCTGAATTCGACGCTCGGGTTGAGCGTGATCCATTTGCGCAGCACCAAGTGATATGGTATCTCTTGTTCCGTATCCGAGTCTTGGTCAACAGTATCGTCGAAGGCGTGTGCAAGATCGTGAGTAACGAAATCGCTGCTTTTGAGTAACAGATATATGTCGTTCGGAGTGCGGCACTCCATGTTGTTCGTCGCATTCATGAAAGTCGCGTCTTTCGGGGCGCTCCAGTTCAGCTTCGGTGCCACTTTGCCGCCCAGTTCCTCGATGGTGCGCTCGATTGTTTCGTGGGTGTCGCGCCAGGGAATGCTGGGGTCGACCGCCGCTTCTCCATCGTCGTCGTTGTTATCGGCGCCCGAGAAGATTCCACTGTCACTGTCTGACCATGTGGCGTTGTCGGCTTCTTCAGGAGGCAGAATAATGCCGTCGGAGCGCAGGTAGTCTAGAAAGGCGGAGGGCAAAGGAATGAGGCGTGCTTTAGGTGTAAAGGCTCGATATCTTTTAGAGTGTTAGGTTCATTGACACCGTATAGGCTTGGAATGACTAACTTTGGATGCCAACTATGGTACGAGCAGTTCAAGATGTGCTTCCTGGTGACTGGAGGAAACGGCAGCTCTTTCAGGCCGGTTTCTGCTGGCGCGGAGGGTATTGGATCACTTGCCAAGTCATGAGCACTCATGGTGGCCTAGACGAATGTGAATGGAAGTGATTTATGGGTGGAACAGTATAGCATGAGCAAAAAGGTGACTCCATTGCTATGTGAGTCTTTGTCGCTCTGGCTGGGAAAGTTTTGGCGGGGCAAGTGCCATCATCGCCGAAAGCTTGGGCCCCTTCTCCGCTCCGAAACTCCGCTCCTACAACTTTCCTGCTCGCGACAGCACCACACTTTTCCATATAACAACAATATACGCTCGCCATGGCAGATAACGTCGGCCTCACTACGCCACGAGGTAGTGGTACCTCCGGCTACGTTCAAAAGAACCGATCACTCCTCCGACCACGCGACAAAGTCGCTCCATACCCAAAAGACTGGGAGCATGCGAAGCATCGGCCACGACAGCCAGACGCCGCCATTCTCGAACACGAAGCCAAGCGCGAGGTCGAGGTGAAGGTGCTCGAACTGAGGGACAAGCTCGAGGAAGAAGGGTTCGTCATAGGGCCCACAGGTTTTGAATTCTACATATAGCTAACCCATTGCAGTGTTGCTGAGGACGAAATCGATGATCAATGCGAGGCTTTGCGTCGCAAGCTCGATCAAGAACGAATAGACGGCAAAGACCTCGGTCCGAACGCCAAACGACTCAAGTCCCATCAAGTCCACGATCTCGCCAAAGCCAAGATTGAAGATAATGAGCGACTGCGGAAAGCCCTGGGTATCAGTGAAGATTATGAAGAAGGCAGTCATTGGAGAAAGCAAGAAGAGAGGATGCGGGAAAGCCTTGCTAAAAGAGAAGCTGAGGATGAGGTCAAAACTGAAAAGGCAAAAGAAGCTAGGAGGTACAGGGACGATGATTCCGACTAGATCCATTCAACATGCGAAGTAGATGACAACATGAACGACTCAGCTGTCTCGATTGCTAGACGAACATTGCGAAACGAGGCCGCGTCAACCGCGTCACAACCTGATTCTCTAAGCGTGCAGAGGGGCACAAATACTCGAACAGGTCAGCCACGGAACCAAGTGCGCCCTTACTTCGTTTGCTAATATGCTTTCACAGAGATAATCGTTCATCAATCCCTCCATCCTAGCAGAGCACAAACGGGCGCCTGCGTGTCGCTCTCTGAGGTCTTTGATTCTAGCAAAGGATGGACATCATATTGGCATCCATCTTGGGACGCGCAGTTTGCCGCAGTGGGAGCTTGGAAGTTGCTGAAAGGCCACCGACCACGTAGTTCACGTCCTCAAGGAAGAGAGTTTGGGGAGGAATATCACTGTACATCACTGTCATGGGAGGTCCGCCCTCCCTAATGCAGGAACCCTTGTGGAGCGCGACTGGCCATGCAACTCTCCAGCTTAAGTCACAAGGCCTGCAATCTAGACTGATGCGTGTCCAGGATAGCACGCTGGTGATGGCCGGGGTTCGTGCGCTCTAGCCACCCAAACAATATTCAGGACAACTGATTTCAACATTGCCGGGAATCGTGAATCTCAGATACCGCTTTTTAATTCTCAATATTATGCGTGCAAGAACATCTCTGTTCTTCTTTCGCACTTCAGCCTCCTTCCCCATCGTTTATAATTTTGCTCGCAAGGACATAATTGCGCAAAGTCCAGCAGTGTTATCATATCCAAAGCTTCAGAATAAAACAAGGACACGTTCCGATGCAATCGCTGTGCATAGACAACCCTGCGCAGGTCAGACGTTGCTGGACCCATGTCAGGCCGCGTGGGAGCGTCCGAAATTGTGAGTGGTCAGCACCAACGGGCCCGCCAAGTCCGAGTTGGGATTGGGTTCGAAGTGGCACTCCTCGGCGGTGGACCCAGTGCGCCGCCTTTCTTCACTGACTTGAACGACAGGGCTCCTCAAAATGCCTCCTCGTCACCAATGTGGGCGTCACAGCCTTGGATCCTCCTGAGAGAGTCGTAGCGTGCAGCGAATTCCACATGCAATTTTCTCTCGTCCTCATTGGTCTCATTTGGTGCTCTATCCGGCCGGCATCGTGGACTATATCACCAGGCACTCCGCATTTCTAGGACTGCTGTTGCCCTCCGTGCATCAGCAACGCACGTTGCGTGTCCTCGAATGTAACCATGCTTCGACCGGTTGCTGTCGTCCGCGAGACATGGAGATTTTACACACCACTCGAACGGCGGAACATCGCCATTTACATCGCTGGAATAATGATGTATAAATTTGGCTTAGAAGCATTCAATGGATCCGTCATTGCGCTTGCAACAAATCGATACGACGAACTCGAGAAGAGGACGCACATCTCCATCACGTTCCAACGCGTCGGCGTTTTGACCGGACTGAACCAAGCGTTTCAGTGCGTGGGGTCGATACTCATTGCACCTCTCATCAAGAGATATCCGACAAAGAACGTACTAGCTTGCGCAGTACTCATTTTTGGCTTCATGAGTAGTTTGCTGTTGATACTTGACGCAGCGACTGGGGGCAAGTTCAGACCTAGGAGATCTCCGCATGGAGATTTCAGCTACTATGGCGACTACAATACAGACGCCATGATACCTATCTGTAAGTGCTCCATCTACCTCTCTTACGCCTTTGAGATTACACGAGTCGTGCACAATGAGGCATGGTTGAAATGCAGGGCTCCCGACATGGTGAGCTCAGCAGAGGGCAGCCAGCATCTCAAGACTGTCCTGGTAGCCCATGGTTAGGGGAGATCCCTTCCATCCGAGCAGCACAACCCTGGCGATGCTAAAACCACTTTTACAACACACCCTACAGGAATCGTACTAATCAACGACAGTCTGTGTCTCTGGTGTCGTGTACGGTATGGTGGAACTCATCCGCCGTGTCATACCTCGCGACCTGGTTGGCGGAAACGTTCAGAAGCTGCGCCGAATGGATTCTCTAGTCCACATCTTCTACGAGATCTCTGGCACCGCAGGAGCGTTCACGACAGCGCTTGCACTGATCCCACACTTCGGCAACAACTTCTCGTTCATCATCACGCCTATCTTTTTCGCTGCGGCAGCCATGCTGTGGTGGTTCATCCAAGATGGCGTGGAGAGGGACACAAGGGCGCTTGTATTGGAAAGCCAACCAACCTACGTCAAAGCCGTCGTGGGCGGATTCTACCTCTTCTTCGAATCGTGCTGGACTGGCGGAAAAATCATATTCACACACAGAAAGTTTATCTGGCTGCTGCCCGGGTACGCTGTCGCTCTCTACGGCCATCGCTACCTCGAGAACGCCATTGCACCTGCAGTCGCTCGACGATATCTGGGCAACTCTGCCTGGGCACAGATTATGGTTGGAGGTTCGAACTTTGGCGAACTGCTAGGAGCACTGTTTGTGTTCATGTTCACGAATCTAGTCAGTACGTAATATCGATGTACGAAGTGGATGTGAGACAAAAACTGACTTTGTACACCAACCTGTAGACACACCTATGCCCTGGCTGCGCATCGATGCGCTCGCGCTGCTCATCGTCTGGTATCTGCCGTATTGGCACCCGCCGAAGAACGACGTCGGTCAGGCCTGGATCGTTGCGGCCACGTTTCTGCCCATTAGCTTTGGCTGGGCCGCTGGCGACGTCTCGCTTGCAGCCTACATTCAAGCTTCCCTTGCCCGCATCGAATCTCAGACGCAGAACGTATCCGCCCTCGGTGCCGTTATGGCATTTCTATACTCCTTCTACATCGTCGCTTACGCCATCGCCTCTGTCTGCCTTGGTACGTACATCGACCGCGTATCGGACAAGAACAACGAGGAGGTGCAGTCTGCCATGTTGAATGTGGTTGGTGTACAATTTACCATAATAGCTGTGCTGGTTATGACAGCGACTTTCGTACCCAAGGGTGCATTTGCGCTCAACCCGGAGATGCTTTCTGATGAGCCATTAGACACAGATCTTGAAGACGAGGACCTCGAGTATGTCCCTGGCGTGCAAGTTCGGAGCAAGCAAAGTCATGATAGCCATGAGATGGCTAGTAGAACAAATAGCTCATAGTCATGGCGTTTCTGCGTTCTTCCAGCGTTTTAGCGATGTAGCTTTATGACGATTGAATACCAACATGTACAAATTCTACGAGTTATCACATCCACGTGGTGATTTTCAGCGCTCAAGCTACTTCAGACTGGAATTCGCCATTGCAGACACCACCGCGACGCTGACTCCATGACCCAACAGAACTTATCAACTGATCCGCTTCGGGTACCATGCTGGAAGCGAGCTGTATCCCAGACGAGCCTACGTCCTCTACTGTACACAAGGTGATAATAGCTTGATCGCGAGTCAGCACAACCCGCAATCTCACCCCACACGTGCTGGAAGCCGCTAAGCTTATGGGGCCTTCCGCCATTGAAGCAACCATGGTACCATAGCCAAATTACGAAGGCTATATGCCCTGAAGCAGAAGGTGACCTCCGCCGCGATCCGGCGCATGATCTTTCTAGATCACAACCGCCAGAGTGCGGTCCTTCAGCTGCAAATCCCATGGCTTGAATGTGCCTCCTTGCCGTTTCCTAAAACACACTTGGTGGCGAAGAAAGACTGGGTTGCTTGGTGCTCGACAGGGGCGCGATTCCACAGAAAGATGCCCGCCAAGGCGCACGTGGACCGCGTGCGCCGTCCGAGTGGATGGATGCCGCCCTCCATCTTGAGGCATCCTATCATCATTCCCCATCGCCGCCAAGCAAAGCTTCTGTACGGTCTCCCACTCGCAGGTGATTTTACTTTTAACGGAGCGGGCAGCATGTGCGGAGTCCGTTCTGGATCGCGCGTTTACGCCTCTCGCGACCGCAGCACACCGAACCCATGAATAGGGCCGCGCGACGACGGCTCACCAGTCTGACTACCGGTACGCTTCTGCTGCAACACACCGTGCATGCGCACTCAGTCATCTAGTCAACCTTAGCGCCCTGGAAAACTGGGCGCACTTTTCTTACCGCAGACCTGCAGACGCTCACATCGACACATTCACAATTCTTGCATCAGCTCTGGCAGCTGGTGCGACATCAGGCCTGACCGGCCGCATCCAGTGCGTTGTGGTCTTTCGCTCTGGAGACTTCGGACAATATATAAACCATGCAACCATATCCCCAGCCGCAGCATCCCCAAGAAACCGACAGGCACGAGAGCGGCCATCGAGGTCCTCTAAGTAGAACATGGCCACAACTATTCAAAAAGAGGAGACGATATAGTCCCGTGCGAGAGAGCGCACAGCAAGCAGCCCAGCAGCAACAGCAAGCGCAATCGATACCAGCCCAGCAGCAATATCCGCCAACGCAGCAAGTTTCATTACCAATACATTCTTTACCACCCATTAAATCTGCATCAATCACGACACAATCCATTGCGTCACCGGTATCATCGTTACGATCGCCATCATTAGCAGCAGACACTGCAAGTACGATATCATCAATATCACATGCCTCATCAGCACCGCCAAAGAAAATCCCAATTTCTAGGAGGAAGAGCAGTATTGCTCCTGCTGGTAGTAATGGTATGCTCTATCTCATTTGATCCATGCACCTCGAAGCGGCCGAATTAGCTTCAGATCCCGTGACTTTGGCTAGGTCGTCTGACTTCACATGCTTATATCAGGCAGGAGCTGGAGGCGTAACAACACCACAAGCCGACTTGCTGGCGTCAAAATCAAATTATGAATTGATATCATCCGGAGAGCATCTGGAGATGGGTCTGCATTTCAGCACCGCCATGGCCACGGGCGTCATGATGAAGCGCGCAACCCATCGCGCTGCCGAACAAGCGCGGCGAGATCGGATGAAAACTGCCATGGTCGACCTAGCGGAATTCTTACTAGACGGCGAAGTCACTTTCGGTAGCGGAACAACATGCTTCGTGGTCATGCGCGGTGATGGCGGCAAAGACGGCGAAGAAGATGAGAAGGACGGGAAGAAGGCCGCGCCTGGTGAAAAGAGAACAGTGAATAAGGCGCGGCTGATCGAAATGGCGCTGGAGAAAATGAAGGCGCAAGAGACGGAGATTGAGATGTTGAGAAAAGAGCTGGAGGAATTGAAAGCCACGCCGGAGCAGATGGACGTCACGGAGTAATCGAATCCCGTCATCAGCGTGTGGATTTAAGTGGAGATTGTTTGAGCATCGTATGATATCCATCTACAAATGGCGTTTTTTGTACTTCTCAAAGACAGGAATAGGGCTGTATGACCGGCACAGGAATTGTCCGCTCAATCATCATAACAGGCGGGGCGGTGCGATTCACTTTCCCATGCCTTTGATCACAAGTTCTCTCTTTGCATTGTCACGAACTATCTTCCATCCCCTCTGACCCGTTTCTCGTTCTCACTTCTTTGAGGCTCAGAGCGCAGCGTTTTTGCATTCGGGGAGAATTTGAAAGGACACTGAACAATCGCGAGGTAAAGCCTTGAAGCGCTGTGGTCGATAGACAGGTAACATCTCGCTGCCTTCGAAGTCACGTTCTCTCTATTGCTGAGATGCTCCGGACAGAACAGCGTTAGCAACCTCGCACGTGGTTACCCGTCATCCATCGACGTCCCCACAATATTAATAGTAGCAGCTTCAAGCATCGTTACTTGCAGGCCTACTGACTCCCTAGTACCAAACATGTTATTGTCATATCGAAAACATTTCATAGTAGACACTCAATTCTTAATTCAAACACGATTACCTGAGGAACTAAGAGAGTATATATATTATACAAAGCACTACTGTACTATAAGAAAGTAAATATCTCTAACCTAGGTTACAGATTTCTAATAGACATATCTAAATTGAGGGTTCTTCTTGTCCGTTAAATCATCCTTAAAAGCATTATCAAAGCCTTCTGTGGAGCCAGTAGCGTTACGCCGCTTGTTTTCCCAGACGCAGATACAACGGTACACAAATGCTAGAACGCATACTGCCGCAGCGCAAGCGAGAGTCGTGATCCAACCAGTATGATAAAGTGGTGCCTCGTTCGACTTGAATACGAGAGGACCCACGAAGCTTCGTACGTTGTGAACTCCTCTCCAGTTTGGGGGTTATGTACGGAATCGGTATGTTTGAGGTTCATCACAGTCGTGTAGAAATCCAATGTTTCCTTGTACTTGGGTATTGGAACCATGTATCCATAGTGACCAAGCTTGTGCACTGGACTTGAGCCAAGATCGAATCCGGAACCGACCCTGTCGTGTCTCGCGGTATCAAAAGTTAAGTGACGCCGGTGTCTTCAGTCTCCCGTGTGATCTCAGTTTCAGCGGCGGGCGTTTTCGATTCCTGTCCGTGGGTAAAATTGACGAGATTTCCATTCGGGTCGACTATAGACACCTTTTTACCGCCTCCCGGGCCCTTCACCTCCTCGATCAATGATGGGATCGATGAACGATTTGTGCAGATCCAGGCTAGGATTTTGTTTGTCGAGTCCGCTGTCACATATGCTACTAAGCGACTCGATCTCCGTCCAAAATTAAATCAGCCATCGAACAGCTGGACAAGAGATCTCCTGGGCAGCCCCAAAGGACTGCCCGTATTTGCTACGTACCCAAAGAGAGCTTCGCTCCAAAGAACATGGCCTATCGGCCACCGATCTCCTTCACTCGTCTCTTCACCCGGCGGAAGTTACCTGTATAATATGCTACGCGCAACCCATGTACAAGAATAGGCAGTCACCGGCATTTGTAAGACCAGAGCGCAGCCCTT
>TARA_R110002003_G_scaffold152_6_pt1 | contig 24333 bp, 23 predicted proteins | sample TARA_R110002003 | Tara Oceans TARA_R110002003 (sample SAMEA4396441) | marine metagenome | biome: Westerlies Biome; feature: [SRF] surface water layer (ENVO:00010504); material: water (ENVO:00002006), including particulate matter (ENVO:01000060) such as... | depth 5 m
GATGCGGCCTTGATCAGAGTGTTGAGGGCATTTGCGGCGCCATGGGCCAATCTCTCTTTCAGAAGGCAACTTGGGACAAGCTCTTCGCAAGCAACATGGTCATCGTCTGCACGGCACAAGTTCTCGTGGAGTGTATGATGCATTCCTTTATCAGCATGGCACGGATTAATCTCTTGATCTTCGACGAAGCCCATCACGCCAAAAGCAACCACCCTTATGCTCGTGTCATGAAAGACTACTACATGCACGGACACGACCTTTCGAAGAGACCACGCATCTTTGGAATGACTGCTTCGCCGGTGGATGTTCGAGGACACTCAGCTGAGCACGTTAGAGAAGCGGCGCGTGAACTTGAGGAGTTACTGCACGCGAAGATTGCCACCACTACTGATAGTATGCTCGCCTCCAACAGTATCAGTAAGCCGCAGGAAGAGATTGCAATGTACGCTCCACTGCCGAACGAATACGAGACACCACTGCATCTGAAAATCAAGGCTAAATACGGCGACGTTGCTCCCTTCCAGAAGTTCTTCGTAGCATCAAAGCGACACGCTTCGGAGCTCGGACGCTGGGCGTCAGACATGTACTGGTCGTTCGCTTTTGACGACGAAAGGAGTCGCAAGCTTCAGAATCGCGAGGAATTCAAATATAATCGGACCAAGAAGTTCAATGGCTCGGTCGAAGAACTGGACGCTCAGATGCAGAGACTCAAGGAAGCAGCGGCATTTGTCCAGCAACACAACTCTGGTCTACCTACGCTTAACGATCAAGATGTCAGTTCGAAGGTGCAAAGGCTCCATTACTGGCTCAATCTGTACTACGAACGGAGTGATGCCGCGCACTGCATCGTTTTCGTCGAGAAACGGCATACTGCAAGGTTGTTAAAGCTTCTTTTCGACCATATTGGTGGAGGCAACTTGCGTTGCGATGTCTTGGTTGGTGTCAACTCTCGTGCTGGCGAGCATAATGTTTCCTTGCGGTCGCAGATTTTGACGCTGCAGAAGTTCCGCCGCGGAGATGTGAACTGCCTCTTTGCCACATCCGTCGCAGAAGAAGGTCTTGACATTCCGCAATGCAGCCTTGTGGTTCGCTTTGACCTCTATCGTACGATGATCGGTTACGTTCAATCTCGGGGACGTGCAAGGCATCGCAATTCGAAATATCTCCATATGCTGGAAGAGGGCAATAGCGACCACCGTGAGAGAGTCCTGGACGTCCGATACGACGAGAAGGTGATGCGAGACTTTTGCAAGGATCTCACTCATGACCGCCTTCTCAACGAGCTGGAGAAAGACGGTGAAGATTGGCTCACACTGGCGGACACGCTGTTCCCGAGCTATACCGACCCGGAGTCTGGTGCAAAACTCACATATCGGTCCAGCTTATCCGTCTTGAATCATTTCGTCGCGACTTGGCCATCCCCGAACCATGATATTATGGCGCAGCCGTCGTACGTGATCAGTCCGGATACCAACTCTGACTCTCGAAATCCTCAGCGCACCGGCTTCGTATGCGAGGTGATCCTTCCTGAGCATTGTCCCATAATCTCTATGGTTGGGGATGTCCATAGCAAGAAAGCCATCGCGAAGTGCTCCGCAGCCTTCAAGATGTGCGTCACACTTCGACATAAAGGTTTCATCAACGAGCACCTTCTCCCAAGGGACGGCAAACTCTTCCCCGCTATGCGGAACGCGCTTCTCGCTATCAGCGAGAAGAAGAAGGGCAAGTATCCCATGTTGATCAAACCAAGCTTTTGGGGGCAGGGACGAGATGTTTTCCCTGACTGCCTCTACCTCACCATTGTCGATGTAGACCAGGGCTTGGACCGACTCCATCAACCGATGGGCCTGCTCACTAGAGTGGCTTTTCCACAACTACCGTCGTTCCCAATCTTCCTCACCGATGGCCGCGCATCGAATGTTGTCTCCCTACCATTATCCACACCAATGCCGCTAACTGCTGACTTCCTCGGGATGCTTACCAAATTCAGTTTAAGGATCTTCGAGGATGTCTACAACAAAGTCTACGACTACGATGTCAGCAAGATGTCTTATTGGGTTGTCCCAGTCAGATCAGATGCATTAACAGCGGCTCGTTATCCGTCTATCGCGCCGAGCAGCCTCATGGACACACAACAGATTTTTAAAGTCTGCAAAGAGCCTTGGTGGCAATGGACAGCGCGGACTAGTAGTGACGACTTGACTGACAAGTATTTCGTCGACGCTATGAATGGTGGCCGCCGATACTACTCGAATAGCCTTGCGCCGCACCTCAAACCGCAAGATCCAGTGCCTTCACATATTCCGCGCCAAAACCATAAATTCATGAGCAGCATATTGGACTATACGGACAGCAAGTGGCTGAAAAGTCGCGACTTATCGAAATGGAACCCCAACCAGCCAGTCTTGGAAGTGGAAAAGATTCCTTTTCGTCGCAATCACCTCGCCAACCTCGAGGACAAGGAAAAGAAAGAGCTTGATGATCTCAAAACTTACATATGTCCGGAGCCTCTGCGTGTCTCAAATGTGAGTAAAGGTCTACTTGCGCTAATCTGATGCTAATTCCACTGTGGTTTGCAACTTCATTCGTGGTCATGTGCTACGTCCTCCCTGCGATCATTCATCGCTTTGAGAGCTACCTGATCGCACTCGACGCTTGCAAGATTCTCGATCTACATGTCAGCCCTGCATTGGCCCTAGAAGCCCTCACTAAGGACTCTGAAAACTCGGAAGAGCATGGTGAGGAGAAGATCAATTTCAAGAATGGCATGGGTCCGAACTACGAACGTCTGGAGTTCTTGGGAGACTGCTTCCTTAAAATGGCTACCTCGATCTCGGTTTTTGTCCAGCAGCCAGATGAGAACGAATTCGAATTTCACGTCCGTCGCATGGTGATGCTCTGCAACCAAAATCTGATGGAGACTGCTGTAGGTAAGAAGAAGGTGGCTTCAGCAGATGGCACGGAACGCGACCTTGAGTTATACAAGTACATCCGTACGGATGCATTCTCGCGGTATGTATGAGCACTTGCGCGATGCGCTTACCGCTAATCTTACCAGTCGAACTTGGTATCCCGAAGGTCTGAAGCTCCTCAGAGGTAAAGGCTTGAACAAGAGCGAGAGCGACTGGCTCAATCTGAATCACAACCTTGGCGACAAAAGTATTGCCGACGTCTGCGAAGCCTTCATCGGTGCTGCATTCATGCAACATCAAAAGAACGGCCAATGGCATCCCACCGATTGGGACGAGGCTGTCAAAGCAGTGAAGTTGTTTGCCAACAGCCCGGATCATAACATGGAGAGGTGGGCAGACTACTATTCGGCATATACCAAGCCCAAGTATCAGCTTGCAGATGCTACGGCAACGCAATTGGACCTCGCCCGCAAAGTTGAGATGAAGCACCCATATCACTTCAGGTATCCACGACTCCTCAGGTCAGCTTTCGTGCATCCCTCACAACCCTTCATGTGGGAGAACATACCCAACTACCAGCGTCTCGAGTTTCTCGGCGACTCCCTTCTTGACATGGTCTTCATTATGCACTTATTCTACAAGTACCCAGACAAAGACCCGCAGTGGCTTACAGAACATAAAACACCCATGGTATCCAACAAGTTCCTCGGCGCGGTGTGTGTCAAGCTTGGATGGCACACCCACATAAAGCAGAACACGGCGATCCTCTCGAGCCAAATCCGCGACTACGTCTACGAGGTCGAGGAGGCAGAGCGCGAAGCCAACGGCGCCGTCGACTACTGGGTCGGCATAAACGAGCCGCCAAAATGTCTAGCCGACGTCGTCGAAGCCTATGTTGCCGCCATGTTCGTCGACGCCGAGTTCGACTTCAACGTCGTCCAGCACTTCTTCGATCTGCATCTCAAGCCCTTCTTCGAAGACATGACGCTCGAAGCCTACGAGAACTTTGCTTCCAACCACCCCACCACGCGCCTCTCGCGGCTCCTGTCCATCAACTTCGGCTGCACGGACTGGCGCATGGGCGCGCTTGAGACGGAGACGCTGATCCCAGGCAAGGGCAAGGCCATTGCGGCAATGATCATGATACATAACAAGGTGTATTTCTACTCGCTGGGTCAGAGCGGCAGATATGCACGTGTTCGAGCGAGTCACCAGGCGCTGGAGAAGCTGGATGGACTGCCGCCGTACGAGTTTCGGAGTAAGTACGGGTGTGATTGCGTGGATGAGGGAGAGGGTGAGGGAGTCGTGGCATTGGAGATGAGGGAGGAGCAGATGAAGGAGGCTATCGGTACGACGATGTGAAGCATGGGCGTCAAGTGCCATTGCATTGGGATGATTCAGGCAGCCGAAAGCGATGGGACTGCTGTGATTCGGTGGGTATGTGTTTCATGGTGCTGAGGGTATTCAAAACGGTCTCAAGATATGTGATCACTCGTAGACTGGCTGTTACCATGCAGACCATGCCTGTATTGACTGATGTTCTCACGTCAAAAGAAACGTCCATATGTCCAGTGTGATACGCCAACCTGTCTCGAGCCGAAGACATGAAAATACAATGGCGCTGATCTGCACTCAAAGTCTCTCGCCCCCGATGAAGGTCACTAGCGTAGGGCTTCACCAATTCAGCTTCAGAATGATTGGGCAACCTCGCATGTAATCATCGATGTGAATAGCACCAACTCAACTGGTTTCAACAACCATGACAGCCGCAACATCCTCACCCATAGAAGTAATACTGCGGCTCATTCCACGTCGCGATCGAATCCATACAAGCTCCTACAAATGCGCTATGAAGAAAGGGTATATATCGTGCAAGCATATACAAAGAAGAAAAAGCCATCAATCCCGGCCCGCGGGCCATACATTAAGCCATTACCTGTTCGACATGTCGAAATCGTATGTCTGGAAGATATGCCTGTCTAACCTCGCGCTCTTGTGGATTCCCACAAAATGCTCAGGGGACATTCCATTCGGCTTCCTATATCAGGAGCGCCGCAACGAGCAACGCAAGCCACGCCCATGCGTTGTCAAGCCTAGTAGCCGCGCCCTTTTTGCTTTCAGAGGGCTGCGCTGGGGCCGCCGAACTCGAGCTCGGTGTCGTGGTCTGGTTGCCAGGGCCATTAACCCCGTTGTCTGACAGCTTGTTGAGCTCGAGACCCTGCACGAGCACGCCGTTACTGCCGTAGACCTCCTGCTTTGGTTTTGTAGTAGTGACATCCTGCAGGCGCCCGTTCTTTGGATTTTGGATGCCGTTGTCGATCAGAGCTTGGCAGCCAGGGCACACAGCCGGTATCGAGAAGTTCTTGCTAAAATTCTCCGCCGATATTAGGCTGCTCGCGCACGCTGGCGGGTCGATCTCCGTGCTCGCTGGATTTGTCGACTGCAGGAGATTGTTGTCCAGCCGGTTATACTGTCCCTGGAGGTTGTCGTAGTCGACACGCAGCGTTACCGAGCCGTTGGCATTCACCACTACTAGGCCGTAGTCTTGTTCTTCCTGCGTGTACTCGTACACCAGACCACCGCTGAGGACGGTCATCTGCTGGCCGTAGAGGGCCTGAACCTCGGTGAACACACGCGGTTGAACCTTGTTGCAGCCATATTCGCTGTACTATGTAATATCAGCCACTGGCGATGGGCAAGCCTCAATGCCTTCGCGAAGTTTTGTATCCGCTATTCGACAGCTTTGAAGTCCGCGAAGACATCCAAGATGGGCACAACTTACAAATACGGGGATGGCTGACTGCTTGAACATGTTGACCAGGTCGACATAACCAGATGTCTGGAAAGTGGCATCCGCACCGCACCAGCTGTACGAGTTCAAGCCAAAGAAGTCAGAGGATGAAGCGTCATCGTCATGGTTGCATTGCATGTACGCCCAAGTGTCCTGAAGGATGTCGCGAACGTCGGCGGCGGAGTAGCCGACTGGGATTGTGCGACTGGCGTGCTTCTTGATGTAGTTCTTCAGATCCCGCTGTACAGCCTGCACAATTGTCAGTCTCTGGGAAGTAGTCACTCTGGCCTTAGCTTACACGGATATACTGTGGGTTGTATTCTGCCGTGTTCAAGTCGTTCATGACCTCATTGGCGGCAAAGAAGCCGAGCGTGTTTGGGAAATTCTTGAAGTTCTCCACGACACCGAAAACGCGGGTAAGGTACTCCTTGGTATAGCTCGTCCACGGCTCGGCGCGGTTGATGCTTTCACCTTGGAATGGCGAATTGACGTCGAGGATCATGTAGATTCCAGCTGCATTGAAGATCGATGCGCAGGCAGAATGGTCGAGCGCGGGATCGATGTTGTACACGCGAATGGTGTTGACCTGGGATAGATCAGCCATTGTTGGGTATGCGCGAAACGTTTCGCGACACTATCGGGGCGCGATCACGTACACCGAGCCTCTGTATCAACGTGGCATCCCGCAAGCACACGTCGGCATCCGTGAGCACATCCTTGCCCTCTTGCGGCTTGTATCCAGCTTGACCTCCGGGCTGATAGTCGACGCCAATGATCATCAATCGTTTGTTCGTGACTGTATCCACAAAGTCTTGACCGCGGACCTCCACCGGGTGCACGGCTTGCGCAATGGTGGTGAGGAGCGCAAGTAGCGCGAGCGAGCGACTAAGCTATTGGTACGTCTCTGGTTAGCTGCTGTGCTCGATGCAGATCTGTGGATACGCAAGATCTTTGCATGTTCCAAACGTACTGAAAGCATTGTAGCGAACGACGACTTGCACCGACCGTGAACTGCAGGACAAGCCCCCCAAATATCGGGTCAAGTACCTGCTTATATTGTCGATACCCAAGGGCCGTATCGCCTTGATAATGCAGGATGCACTAATCTAGCTGCAGGGAATTGGACGCGGGCTGGGTGGTTAGTTGCCGCGATGGGCGAGCCGAGCAGAGCGTCAGCAAACCAGCGACAAAGGCGCCGAGTTGGTTTCAGTGCAGAAGAATGGCCAAAAGAGTGACTTGAGAAAAGGAGAAGAGAGCGCCCTGGTCGATGTTATACGGCTCCGTCTGTAAGACTTTGGTAGATGCAGCTCTCACAATCAGCAGCTGTGTGTTGCCATGCCGTGACGCAATTTCCGCGAACGACAGGGATGGCAGGAGCCAGTTGCATTCTTTGGTAAACTTTCACACCAATCATTGTGCTGAAAGCTCCGTCGCGCGTCTTGGCATGCAGGTGAGTTCTGGTGGAGGCTGGATACTGTATCTGTGTGGAGTTTTTGGATTCGAAATGTACGTTTCGATAAGCTACTGGAGCTATGCAGCACTCATTGAAGCCACGCTTGAACCGACCACGACCGTCGTATAGCTCGGTGCAAGAGCCCCGATCTGTGCTGCAGCTTTGTGTTGACATGTAGGCTCCTGTGCAACACCAAGCTTGTTAGCACTTACTTGTCTCATCAAGCATGATCACCGGCTGCCCGGAAGCTAGGTATGCACGGTGTCTCAGTACATTTCACGGGTCGGTCAACATCGAGGACAGTTCTTAATAAAGAGTCGAAAATGTAGGACCGTGAAGAGAGCTGTATTTGCTATAGTCTCAGAAGGATCGCAATCCTCAAACCGGGAAGTCTCGCCCGAACCTCATATCGTGACGTGAAGATGATCGGCGCTGGGTACGCTCCTAGACCGGATCTCTTGAGGGCGTCGAATGGACACACATCTGCCATATCACCCAGACAGAGGGGCTTGGCCGCACAGTGAATCTGGGTACATTTCCCTCGCGGCTGTCTCAAGCCATTCGCAGCGGCTGTTATGGCGGCATTTCGCAGGACCTGTGTCTCCGGTGATGATCATTTCTGGATCAATCTCATCCAGTCATGTCTACATCACCGACCTTTCTCTTTAGACTGCTCTCACTTTCTTCCAGCTGCGCCTGGAACTTCGCTTGAAGAGCCTCGAGCAGCACTTCCTTCACAACTGCCAGACTGCCCACTGCGGAGTGCGTGGCTCCTTCGATCAGTGCGTCCGGATCTTGTCCACAATCTCCCTTCATCCAGATCTCCGTGATCTCGTCTCTTGAAGCCAGGTACGCAACGGCGCACACTGCCACAATCTCCTTGTGGTCTGCTGGACACGGGTCCAATATCCTCGCCAAGTCCTGCTGGTCTTGCATATCAGGACTTCGTGTGATCGCGGCGACACCACCAGTCACCACATCTACGCAGTCAATGCCCGCATCTGTGATTGCTGCGCTTGCCACTGTTATGCAACCTGCCAGGACATTCAGCAGCCCCCATCCGCTACCACTGGCGCTTCCCTCGGTCTCGGAATCGCCCCACCAACCATCCTCGTCAGCTTCAAGAATTGTGACTACCACCTCGACCCCGCTCTTCGGCCAGCGCTCCCCTATGATTACTCCTCGTAACGCAGTCTCGAGGTGTACGCCTAGATCTCGCTCTGTGGTGTCTCGTATATAACCTCTTCGATGTCGAGTTGCGAAAGGCGCAAATTTGACAGTAGTCGTAAGTAAAAGAGATGGGCTGAACGGTGCGCTGCGGGGCAGTGGCTTCGGTCCCTGTACGGAGGCGGTGATCTTGAGTGAGGAGGTGGGCGCGATGAGAGTCGATTTCACAGGCGCAGAGGATGACGGTATTTCGAGGTATGCAGACCCAGAGGCAGAGGGTATTATGGAAGTCTGGAGAACTGGAGAAATGTCAGCGCGTTTTATTCGAAGCATTACTCCCTCCAGCACATTGACAAGCTTTGTAACAAGCTGAAAGCGACTGAAACACGGGAATCTACCAGAATAGCCGGCGTGCTGCCTTGAAATGCCCAACTGATTAACTTACAGATTCTGCGAAGCTCGTTCGGCCCTCTTGATCTGCTCGGCCTCATACTTTGGAGGTATCCGGGCTCTCGTATCGTTCGCGCGAATACTGGCGCACACGTGCCGCCTGCCGGCGCATTGTTTCTCCTCCTGTCAGTGTTCATCGCATTAGTGTGAATTGTAGGTAGTAACAAGTTGCAATGCGCTCATGGCGGTCGAAAGTGTGGGTGACTAAGCACCGAACTCTTGGCGCGCCGACTTGCCCTAATTTTCTTCGCTCAAGCTTGAGCTCCGACTCTTCTACCACAACATTCGCGCAAGGTACGTTTTTCACCCATTGTCTTCACGCCCAGTCTCTCCATTGATGATACCCTTGAAAATGTTCCAGTGATCTCAAATGAGCTACGAACAACATGCACCACCCTCTGATTCTTTTGCGACCTTCTCGGTTCCACGATTCGAGTCTTCGAACATTCGCTGACCTGCGCTTCAGATGCTTAGGCTTTCAATCGCGTCTCGGGCCCCATGGATTCCAGTTGATATGGCTCCACGCTGAAACGACATCAGTTGCACCTTGCAAACAGGTTCTACACCTCGTTGAAGAATGCGGTGCGGTCGTTTATAGAGTCGGATAACGCTGGCCATCTGTATCCCAGGTGGGTGTACCGCCGAGGCTGCGCATTGCGTGTACTGGCGTGATGCTGGTGGCTTCTGCTACCCTACTGCTGGTAAGTCACTCTTCCTCTCAATCCTCCATTGCAATGATGAGCGTATTATTACAGTTCTGCTACTGAACTTCTTTGAAGACAACTCATACCAGCTTACCTTTTGTCTGATATTGCACCCTTCGCTTCAATGTTTTATGACTCGTTGTCGATTCGCGTTGCTAACACATCGCTCAGATATGCCATTCCAGTCAGTCCGTTATACAGACATTCATAGGTAAGCGATCCTATACCTACATTCATCGCCAGGAGGAAAACTAGTCTATCCATTCAACGACATCTACCGCCGGGTCACCCTCCCTCACTCTACCAGTTCCGGCTGGGATGATGAGTTGTGGAGTTGCGCTGCAGGCTTGTCTTGCGGTGCGTCATTGTGGTCTTCGTGCTGAGGTGCGTGCCAGTTCGTCTTGGACTGCCACGATCTGAGGCCGGTGGTGGGGCATGACTAAAAACGGCTTTCTGAGCTTGCAACTTTCTGTCGCTAGTTTTTCCATCGTCGAATGCGATCGTTACTGACATGTTGATCAGATTTCTCATTATGCATCGTGACATAGGTCTAGGATGCGACCAGGGGTTGATTGGGGTTAAGACGTTTTCTGTCGATCTGTCCTGTTCCGATCATTTGCACTCGTACATTAAGATAGCAATCATTTTTCATTCTGCCATTAATCTATTTGCACGTGCTGCACCTCGTGTGATTGTTGAGCCAGGACGACATTTCAACATCGCAATCGTCATCAGTAAGCCGATAGCGTAACTGGTGGACACGCTATATTTGGCTTGCAGCACCTGTGATGCGCGAGCGAGCCACAGCGCAAGTGTTTCAAGCATCACCAAGACTACATATCCAATCGGCGCGTCTATCTCGGAAATAGGTAGTCCTGCTAATCATTGCTCTCGCTGGTTTCTGAAACGTCGATGTTAGAGGCTTGGCATAGCGTCGCCGCTCCGAAGCCCTGACAGCTGTCCGCAGGCAGTCTGACGTCTTGCCAGCAACCCCCCAACATTGCGCGTCTGTGTCGAGTCCCTTGATCGGCCTTGCCGTTGCGGAAGACGCCACAAGTGCTATCAGCTCCCTATCTGGACGTCAACGGTGGCCTTAGCGAAATAAATCTCCAGCCAAGCCACCTCACGAGGCCTGGGAAGACGCGCAACCCCTAACAGCGCCCGCAGAACATCAATTCCAACCACAACACCGCCTACACTACACCACGGGGCATTCGCACTCGATAACGCAGCCGGGACTTATTCGCAGCATTGTCCGCGGTGTCGCGCTCTGTCCAGCGACTCGGTGCTCTGGCGGGTCAACGGTGACCGGGGGTGTCCAAGGGATATCTCAAGCGCGCCCGAGACCTTCTGAATGTTGCCCTTACATTCAGGTGGGAAAGGGAAGATGCATCGCCATGCCTTCTCTAATGGGGCATATCCCTCGCAAGGAGGGAGCACTTTTTCCATTCAACCGCACAAGTAGGTTCAGCAATCGCAATGTTCAGCGCGGCGCTCCCACCACACTCGCTCATCTACTACCACGACTCCAAGAAGCATGATTCTAACTTCCGCTGCCACTGCAGATTCCAACCGCGATCACAACCAGCGCTACGCCGACGGAGACAATTAATACAGCGCCTACTGCTCGCAGGCTCCATCTTCTTTACCGCCGTCTTCTTCTTCTTCCCCGACCTGCGACCAAACTTGGGCTCCGGGCCCCTCAGCTACATCACCAGCGAGGACTCACAACTCGAGACGGTGCGGTACTATGACCTCAACAACGTGCAAGGGACTGCACGGGGATGGGAACGAGAGGAGAGGATACTGCTATGCGCGCCATTGCGCGACGCGGCGCCGCATTTGAACATGTTCTTCAGCCACCTGAAGAACCTGACATATCCGCACAATCTCATCGATCTTGCGTTTCTTGTCGGAGATTCAAAAGATAACACCATCTCGCTTCTCACAGAGAAGCTGAACGAACTGCAGGCCGACCCGGACCCGAAACAGCAGTTTGGGGAGATCTCGATCATGGAGAAGGACTTTGGACAGAAGGTCAACCAGGATGTCGAGAGCCGACATGGCTTCGCAGCGCAAGCTGGGCGACGCAAGTCGATGGCTCAGGCGCGTAATTGGCTGCTGAGTGCAGCACTGCGACCCACGCACAGCTGGGTGTACTGGAGAGATGTCGACGTGGAGACTGCGCCATTCACGATCTTGGAAGATCTCATGCGACATAACAAGGACGTCATTGTACCAAGTATGGCAACCGGCCCCATAAGTGTAGACCCGCACAACTAACTTGTATCAGACGTCTGGCGACCACTGCCCGACTGGCTTGGAGGAGAACAGCCCTACGATCTGAACTCCTGGCAGGAGTCGGAAACCGCGCTCGCGCTCGCAGACACTCTTGATGAGGATGCAGTCATTGTCGAAGGTTATGCGGAGTACGCCACCTGGCGCCCGCATCTGGCCTACCTCCGCGACCCGTACGGTGACCCAGATATGGAGATGGAGATTGACGGTGTCGGTGGTGTTAGTATCCTCGCAAAAGCCAAAGTCTTCCGATCTGGCGTCCATTTCCCCGCATTCAGCTTTGAGAAACATGCTGAGACCGAGGGTTTCGGCAAGGTATGTTGATGTGCTCCTTCCATTGGATTCTCCTGACATTGTGCAGATGGCCAAGCGCATGAAATTTTCCGTCGTCGGACTCCCGCATTACACTATTTGGCATCTGTACGAGCCCAGCGTCGACGACATTCGACATATGGAAGAGATGGAGAAAGAGCGCAAAGCGAAAGAAGCTGAGGAGGTTGCTAAGAAGGAACGGATCGACAAGATACACGAGTCTTTCGACTCCAAGAACAGCGACTGGGAGAAGGAAAAAGCCGCGGTACAGGATCTCGTACAAAAGGCAAAGAACGAAGAGAAAGAACAGGCGCAAAGGGCTTCGGAACATAAGGAGGAGGCAGAATCCGCCCCAGGGGAGTCAAAGAAAGACGAATCAGAGGTGGAGAAGAAAGAAGAGAAGTCATAGTACCACTACGTTCTTCGCCAATACGCGGGCAGTGCATGGCGCTATGACAGCTAGCACAACGAACGGCGCAGCCATACATCCGGATGGGATCTGGCGAGTGGCCTGGGAACTGTGTTGTCTGAGGGCCGAGTGTGGGCTGAACCATATCTCATACGCCAGTGATGAATCGATTGAATGAGAGCTGTATTCTCGCGCTACCCATGACGAAAAGCCGGCGAGCCAGCGTCGATGCCTTTGGTGGGTGTAGCAGCAGCCATGACGGGCGTTTGAAGATTTGGAGGATTGTATACATTAGACACTTCTTGCATCATGGGCGTTGATGAGCTCTATAGCGCGTTTTTAGCGCTTGACTTGTATCAACACGAGAAATACCAATCGATTGGCATACCATGAGATTCATGCTGTGCTTGGTGGTCTCCGTGCCTCCAGCTCTGACGTCTGCCCCATCTCGGGGACACCCTGGCCTCGGGAGTCCGACCACTCTAGCGGGAAAGCTATGGGCGACCAGATGTTCGCATCTCATCCAATATTGCTGCCTGCCAGTACCATTCGCCGTGCTCACAAGGGTGTGAAGACATTCCCCTCTGTATTGCTTACCGTGTCCCCCCACAGGCAGTCACTTTCTGAGAATGCGCGGCCCGTACGAAACACCTTGAGATGTTATAGTTGCGCCGTCCCCACCACAGAACCCGCCTCGTTCGCTGCGCCATCACCTCTTTCTTGCTGCCCAAAGACGCCCGAGCACACTTGTCCGCCAACATGTCGAGCGGCGAGAGCGACAGCGACAGCAGCTATGTCCCCTCCAGCTCGGAAGGGACATCGATTACGAGCTTCGAGCCACGAGCAATCACGGTTGCGGTCAATCCAGTAGCGCTGGTGGTCACAGAATGTATAACGGTCACGTCGGCGATGCGAAAGCACGCTCGATGGGCGCACTCTTCCGTCGCAGCCATACTCGGAAGCTCTTCGAACAAGACACCAGCCGTACCGCGACGAGACCGCACGGGCCAAAGCATCGTCAGCGCAGGCGAGCAAGAGGAGGCTGTACCCAGCAGGTGGGGTCTACGAGGGAAGAAGGGCAAGAGCATGCAGGACAATCCTTTGATGTCGGCTTTTGCGCGCTTGAGGAATGATCTGAAGGGTTGCAAAGGTAGGAATGGCCGCTATGGCTGTGGTGGACTATGCTGACCATGCGCAAGACATCAAGACCTTCGATACGCCTTCGATGCTGCATCCCTTCCTGCAAGTCATCCGCTCCTCGTCCACGTCCGCGCCAATCACCTCGCTCGCTCTCATCGCAATCACAAAGTTCCTCTCGTACAGGGTCATCGATCATGGCTCGCCGCGCCTCCCAGAAGCCATGCAGCAGCTCTCGTCCGCCATCACACACTGCCGATTCGAGGCGAGCGACTCTGCTGCTGACGAAATTGTGCTCCTCCGCATATTGAAGCTCATGGAAGGCATGATATCGGGTCCTGGGGGAGAAGTGCTGGGCGACGAGAGCGTGTGCGAGATGATGGAGACAGGGCTGAGCATGTGCTGTCAGGCGCGACTGTCAGAGCTGCTGCGAAGATCTGCCGAGATTGCCATGGTGTCCATGTGCCAGGTCATTTTTCGGAGGCTGAAGACGCTCGAGATCGAGTCGCCCGACGAACTCGATGCGCTGGACGAAGAGCTGCACGCACAGGACGAGCAGGACGGCCTGAAAATGGACCCGTCTGCAAATGGAGCCGGCGAGAACGCATCGTCAAAGGTCGAGGCGCCGCAGCAGTCGAGTGGCTCGGAGACTGGTCCTGACAACCACGACAACACCCCAAACCCCGCGACCAGTACCCTGGACCTCCCTGCCACAGCCGAAGGAGAGCAAGAGCCCGTCGACATCAGACCGTACTCCCTACCGTCAATAAGAGAGCTGTTTCGAGTTCTGGTAGACTTACTGGATCCCCACGATAGGCAACACACAGACACTATGCGTGTCATGGCGTTACGGATTGTCGATGTGGCGCTCGAGGTCGCGGGTCCTTCAATAGCAAGTCACCCAAGCCTCGCGAATCTAGCTAAAGACACTCTTTGTCGACACCTCTTCCAGTTGGTCAGATCGGATAACATGGCCATCCTAAACGAGTCATTACGAGTCGCAGGCACTTTGCTCGCGACATGCAGAAATGTTCTCAAGTTGCAGCAGGAACTTTACCTCTCCTACTTGGTCGCATGCCTCTTCCCACGAGTCGAAATACCTTTAGAGCCTGGCATTGAGCCATCATTGTACGAGGGTGTACCGCAAGCACCCAGTCTCATTAAACAGCCACCACAGCAAAACAGCACCAGCGGTCGGTCAACTCCAGTCCCTGTCAAAGACAGACAGAAGCTTGGCTTGGAAGGAGGCGCGCGAAAGCCTGATGCTCGGGAAGCCATGGTTGAGAATCTGGGAGGTTTGGTGCGGATACCATCGTTTATGGCTGAGCTGTATGTCAACTTTGATTGCGAGATCGATCGCGGAGATGTGTGCATGGACATTGTGGGCCTTCTTTCACGGAATGCGTTTCCGGATTCGGCCACATGGAGCACTGTCAATGTGCCACCGCTCTGCTTAGATGCCCTGCTCGGCTTCGTACAATCAATAGCGGATCGGCTGGACGACGAGCCTGTGACCGAAGGCTACCCAAGTGCTGAGGCGCTCCGGGACCAACGAGCCCGCAAGAAGATCATTATTCGAGGTGCGACCAAATTTAACGAGAAGCCAAAGGCTGGAATCGCCTTCCTGGCGTCAAGGTATCATTCGAGATCCAGATGACCCCAAGCAAGTCGCCGAATTCATCAAAGGTACAACAAGAGTCGACAAGAAGGTTCTTGGAGAATTCATCTCGAAGAAGGGCAATGAGAAGATTCTCAATGCTTTCATCAGCTTGTTTGACTTTACTGGTCAGCGACTGGACGAAGCCCTTCGACAACTGCTGCATAGCTTCCGTCTACCAGGTGAATCAGCGCTCATTGAGCGTATCATCGCCGATTTCTCTGATCAATACGTCAGAATGGCTGAACCTGAAGGCATCACCGACAAGGATGCTATCTACGTACTGACCTACGCCGTCATTATGCTCAATACCGATCAGCACAACCCGAATCTGAAGAGCGCGAAACGAATGCAATACGAAGACTTTGCCAAGAATCTTCGTGGCGTTAATCAGGGAAAAGATTTCGACCCCGAGTACCTGCGGGCCATGTACGAGTCAATCAAGTCGCGAGAGATCATTCTGCCCGAGGAGCATAACGATCGCCATGCGTACGATCATGCTTGGAAAGAGTTGATTGTGAAAGTGCAATCGACTTCGGACCTTGTCATCTGTGACACCAACATCTTCGATGCGGACATGTTCGCTGCGACCTGGAAACCGATCGTAGCGACACTGTCGTATGTGTTCATGTCTGCGACAGATGACGCAGTCTTCTCGCGAGTTGTGTTGGGCTTCGACCAGTGCGCTCAGATTGCGGCAAAGTATAACTTGACTGATGCATTGGACCGCATCATTTCGTGTCTAGCGTATATCAGCACACTGGCGCCTGATGTGCCTCCAAGTACATCACTTAACACGGAAGTGCAAGCCGACAAGAAGAGTGTAATGGTCAGTGAGACTGCCGTTCGCTTCGGTCGAGATGGCAGAGCGCAGTTGGCAACTGTTGTTCTGTTTCAGGTTATCAAGGGCAACGAAGCATCCATAAGAGATGGCTGGAACCATGTAAGTCGTGCTAGTAATTGCTGTGGCGGCGTGCTAATGTGCTTAGCTTATTCGCATCATGGTCAACCTCTTCGTCAACTCTTTAATACCTCCTTACTTCTTGTCCTTCCAAAAGACGCTTGCATTGCCTCCGATACCTTTACAGAACCCAGCTCAGATCATCGACCGCGCAGAACGACCCGCAGATACCGGCATCTTTGCATCACTCACCTCGTATGTATCGAGCTTCGCAAACGACGAGCCGCCAGAGCCGTCAGATCAGGAGATCGAGTACACCTTGTGCACGGTAGACACAGTCAAGGAGTGTCATTTCGAGGACATCCTTGCTAACATCAGCCAACTGCCGGTAGAGGCGTTGCGATCACTGCTGATGTCGCTGCTCGAACACATCCCTGAGGATGGTTCGCCACGAGTCATTGTGGTGAAGCCAGAGATTCCAGGGACAAGCCCACGACCGAATGGCACACGGAAAGCAGGCAAGGGGCCTTTGTACGACCCGAGCTTAGTCTTCGTGCTCGAGTTGGCCACCGTACTTGCGCTTCGAGACGATGAAACGGTCAAGGAACTTGCGAAAGAGGTGACCGACGCTCTGGCAAGTGTCATCCGTGATACGTCGAAGCACCACCCTGTGGTAGTCGCACGATCTGTATACTACCTCTTGAGTCTACTGAAGGCTAGTAATGTAAGTTTGTCGTCAATGAGTAGAAAGCTAGTACTGACGACATCAGGACTACGACTTCATCCGCGCTCCTGTCCTTCTCCACACCTTCTCCGGCTTCAATGATGCCCTCATCAACGAGTGTTCGCAACCAATACTCAAAGGTTTGACAGACTGCTGCAAGGGCCCCAACGCTCTTCGCAGCGAACTCGCTGGCTCACCAGACTTCTGGGCCATTCTAAGCAGGCTCTCCGGTGTACCAGAATCTGCGGGCGATGTCTTTGCCTTGGTTGAGGACCTATCTACTTCATCGCAGCCCGGCATTACTGCCGACAACTATGAAGCTGCCATCGGGCTTCTGAACGAGTTCGCCACAGCGGCTCAGGTTGGTGCGAGGGATGAGCAGCTGTATGACCAAGCTGCTAGGCGCGGCAAGGGACAGAAGATGAAGAAGCCTGAAAGCAACGAGATTGTCGTAAGAGGCAGTACAGCGATGAACATTGTGTTTCAGCTCAGCGGACGGGTGCCAAACTTTATTGAGCAGTCACACCTCGAAACAACTGAAGGTAAGTCTCAGGTACCCAGATGGTTACAAAAGGCTCAAGTGAAGATATTGGCTAACAGCTCGAGCAGCATGGACGGCCTATTGGTCCCCCATTCTCAAGACTCTCGCTCACCAATGCCTGAATCCCTGCCGCGAGATCCGCCAACAAGCTTTCTCGTCGCTCCAACGCACTCTACTCTCCAACGACCTCGCGTCACCCGAGCACAAGGAATGGATCGCCATCTTCACCGAAGTCTTGTTCCCATTGATTACCCAGCTACTCAAACCAGAAGTCTACCAGAGCGATCCGCTCGGCATGAGCGAGACCAGAGTTCGAGCCGCGACGCTACTAAGCAAAGTCTTTTTACATTATCTGGTCCTGCTCGGAGACATGGGCGGCAAGGAGTTGCTCGACCTATGGCTCAAGATCATCACAATCATGGACCGCCTCATCAATAGCGGCCAGGGCGATAATCTCGTAAGTCAACATACCTCTGAATTGATCAAATCGTCATATCATATCTAACGCATCAAACAGGAAGAAGCCGTCTCCGAAAACCTGAAAAACATGCTCCTCGTCATGTCCAACGGCGGCTATCTCGCCCCGCCAGACGAGAACCCAGAGCAAGAAGAACTCTGGAACGAGACGTGGAAACGCGTGAATAGGTTCTTGCCGAATTTCTTCGCGGAACTGTTTCCCGAGGAGGCGGGGAAGCCGAAGAGGAGTAAGGAGGTCCCGGTTAGGGAGAAAGAAAAGGGAAAGGAGCAGGCGGAGGGCGAAGAGGTAGTCAAGGAGAAAGAGGAGGGTGCGGAGGAGATAAAGGAGGGGTAGATTAGTGGGTACGGAGGGCATGAGCAGGGCGTTCGGTGTATAGCAAAGTTGGTGCAGGGGAGAAAAAGGATGGTGTCAAGTGCATGAATCGAGTAGCATTTATCCATGGCGAAGGGCATGTCGATGCCCAACTGTTCACACACTGCGGACCCTTGACTTGAGGTATATGGGTACAACACTGCGAGAGTCGCGAGCAACTACTGTGGGTGAGCCCTGAAAATCTCAGCGGCACGTCTTCATTGATTTTGCCGTCGACGCTCTCACACAAGACCTCTCGAGGGAAAGCGTGATGGAAAGGAACGCAATGGTGCTATCAGACGTGAGGAAGAATGGTAGCTATGCGGAAGGGGTATCTTGTAGTATATGTAAGGCCGTGTATGTCTTCCTTGCGTTCTCAATACTTTGAAAAAAAGGATGAGATTTCATTTCAACACTCCATCAATCCAGCAGTCCCTGCTTCTCAGCCCGACTGCCGAATTCTTCTGCCCTTCTGGTATTCCTATACTTCGCCAGACCGGCATAGGTGCCGCCTTTAACAATCTCTTTCGTCTCGCCCATGGTGCCAAAGCAACAATGCTCGACGGTGCCCAGCGGGCCCTCTCGCGGATTATCCTCCAGCAACACGCCAAATCTTAATTTCGTTTCCGTCAATTCCTTTGGGAACGGGTCGCCGCCCAGACACGCTCCAACATTGAGATAGTCGAGCGTTGGATTCCGCGTCGTGGCCATGATACGAGAGAACAGCACGTCAGAGGCGACGCCGTTCTGCCAGATGGAGTAGAACCCAACGCACACGAAGCAGAAGGTGACGCCGATGACGGCCGTGTATCCGATCCAGAGGCCGCGCTTGTAGTACCTGTATGTGTTGATCGTTCGCGTCCTCAGGCATGGAACGTCTTGAGTCTCGGCGGCAACGAGCGTCGGCTCGCTCAGCAGAGAGATGAGCATCTCTTCGAACACACCTTGCACGCCGGCCATCAGGTCGGGTATGGGGTGCGACGTCCGAGCGTCCATGAGTCGCGTCTCTGAAATGTCGGACTTGGTGATGATGAACACATCTGTGGTCTTGGCAACAGATCCACGGAGGAAGCCGCGCAATAAGGCGCCCATGGAATGGTACGCAGCTTGAAGCTTATATGCTTTCGGATCCTTCGCGGGAAGGATGAAGTTGGTTGCTGGACTCGCATTCCAGTCGCTGTTGTTGCCCAAGTTCGCTTGGAGCGTAGTGTCGATGACTGGGCGCAAGAAGTCTCGCTGCTTCAGTACGGCCAGTTGGTTGGGTCGGTAGCTCATTTCGAAAGTATAATTTGTATGATGCATGACACACTTGAACATTTTGGGTTCATGCACTACCTTCCACTTGTTCGCATAGGGGGAGTCAGGCGGGTAGCGTGTGTTGGTTTTGTTAGAGAAACCAACCCAGAGAATAGGCTCGCTTTGAAATGCACCCAATAAAGGTGGATATGGTGGAGGCTGCCTTGGGACGCCGTCCAGTGTGTCGATTTGGGACGACTTATAATCACCCTGGTCAACGTCGGCAACGTATGTGAAGTTCCCTTGAGGCGCCAACTGACTCAGCTTGAATGGTGCGTTTACTGGGGGAGCGTCTGTCAAATCCTCGCACTTGTATCCAGGTCCTTGAAAGTTAATTGAGTATGTGCAATTCCATCCTTGGCCGCAAAAGGTCACGCCTGCGAGCTCTCGTGGCTGTGGTCTCCTCAGATATGCGGCACTAATGGCTAAGCGTCTTACATTCTTCGATGGCTGGTCGTAGTAGTCAAAGAAGCCTTCTTTGGTCCCAGCGAGATCGGTTGTGTTGTAGTACGACATGGAGTTGAGGCGGATCTCATCCTTAATTACATTGCGGAAGTTGAAATCGGACTCGCGAGCGAAGTTCAAGTTTGCTACCTTGGAGCAGTTGGCGGGTTCGGTCATCGATGTCATCTCTGATGTGAGTGAAGCGGGTGCCAGAACGGAGGCGATTGGGATTAGCCTGCATTCACATGAGCGCGATCCTCGGACAGCAATTGTCCAAATCTTACCAACAGCATAAAGCCATGAAGGTTGCGAGTTTGCCATTCCTCCACATCTCGCCATTGATGAAGAACTGGGTTGGATCCTCCGGGGCAGAGAAGAGACCGTCAATGCCGTCTATTGTCAACGCCTTACGTCTGAAAGTCCGCCATATACGTTGCCGATTGCATACAATCGAACATCCCACAAGCGTGCTCTTCACAAAGAAGGCGAAGGCGGTGCCCGACCGGATCATCTTCAGTTGCTCGGTCGCTGGTTCTCCATTCAGTCTCGAGTAGAAGATGTGGTGTCCAACTGCGGCCGCTACGCCAGCCACGAACAGAGACGCGATGATGGCTGGGGTTGTCCAATGTATGTGCCATTGTGCAAGTTCCCCCGCTCGCCTGTCCACCAAGGCTTGTGTATCCGTGTCGGCGCGCTTACTCTGGTATAGCGAGTTCAGACTAAACATCGACTCTCTTCCTGTCCGTACCGACGGCCGCGGGCTCTCATTGCGAGCTGAGATGGCCGCATACTGCCCCCCGCTGGGTTGTGATAAGCCGAAGTATGAGTCTGGACGCAAGCTTCCTCGTCCTCGGCCGCTTTCTTCTGGATCTGGGCTTTGGAAAGGAGACTGATCGCGCCCGCCATACGAATCGCGCGAGCCGAGAGGTGGTCGCGACACATGGGATAACTCAATGGGGTCGGCTTCTGAGGCGAAAGGATCGTAGCGGGTCGGCGACGCAGATCGCGACGAGTAGGCTGAATGAGGGCCTCGAGACGACATTGTGAAGGTCCTTGTAGCTGTGACCTATCGCTCTGGTAACATTCGTGAGCTGAATAGAGAGGACGCTGTTCGCTTGGAGGAGCTGCGGGCCTCACACAGTGCCGTTAGCTTGCCTGGTATATTTTCGAGGCTGGCTCTGGCGAAGTATGTTCATGAAGCACCGAGTACGACACAACAGCAAGGCGATCGGTATGGACGTCTCCTGCTCTTGGGCGGACCATGGTTGGTTGTGCGTGTTTCCCCAGCCAGTTCCAGCAAAGGTGCTGCGGGATGGTGGGCGAGACCTCAGCCAGCCTTAGACTAGGGAGCGCTCAGCCCTCCAGTGCGGCTGGTGGCGTGGAGCTGAGCTCGCTTAAGAGCTCGATCGGGTCTGGCTGGTGCTGATGTCCGTCACGCATCGTTCGAAAGCTGCGATGCGACTGCATAGTTGGGCGAGCTGGTGGTAAGTTGGAGCGGAGAAACACGCGAGAGAACAAGGCAACGAGAGACCTCGGCTGTATGCTTGTCTGCTCAACTTCATGCTCCCTTGCTCTTCACTTCAACACGTCAATCGCCCACTATCTCCAATAAATCGGAGCTCTAATCTTAGCCATCGGATTTAGGACAAAGCATGGGGCGCATGCGTGGGGATGTGGCTGGCTCAATGTGCGCAAGGCGACCAGGGGTGCGCCCCGGATTAAGCTCCTCTCGATTCGATAAGTTAACTGTAAAAGGTCGTCAGCCTCGCGATGCGATTGAACTGGCGTCAGACTGCAGCTCTTGTTCATAGGGGCGTCTTCGAGTTAGACGACGTCTTGCCTCCTAGCGTAGCTGCAGCAAGTTTCGCGGCCATCACATGGGCGCCAATATCGAAGCCTACCATGTCTGCGTCAACAGCAGACGGCCAAGAGCAAAACCCACATCTCGGACGGTTTGCAGACTGAAGGATTACTCACTTGCGGCTTCGCACGTGAAGTCCCCGCTTGCCGCTTGCGGGCCGGTCGGAAGTTTACCACAGTAACTTACCAGATCGAGCTTCAGCAGCCTCGCACTTGCTCCACGACCCACTTTCGTTCTTGATGCTTACCAATCTACTTCTGCCCTGACGTCTGCCGACCTTACGACAAGACTCGTCCGGCAAGGCGCATCTACAGCGTGTACTTTGTAGAGCAATTTACGACAAAAGACCGAGCGATCCCCGGGAGCTTGTCGAGTTCGTCCGGTTCGAGCAGCACCGTCAAAGTCCTTGATTGGTTCCAGCAACTGATCCGCTTACCATTGTATTCTGCTCGGCACTTGCAATTCTACAAGGATAGTTTCAGTTTACTGGTATGCGAACATTCTCGAACTGTGACGAGTAGAACGGCGCCGCTAGCTTCCTTAGCCCATTTCGCCCCATGTTATCGTTGCGTCACTACCAGATCCTTCCAGAGCTCCACAACGACATAGCTACGCCGGGTCGATTGATAAAAGAATGGAAACTGCCGCCATGGCAGACTACGCCAGGTACCGAGGACTTCTGCAGAGAAATTCTCTTTCACATACCTTCATCCAGAATTCAACTTCCAAAAAGCATCATCAGCAATAAACAATGGCACCAACAACCACCAAGCAATGGACAGTAGAGGGCCAGAGTGGCTTCGATGCCCTGAAGTTCAATGAGAAGGCACCAATCCCAGAAATCGGCGACAAAGATGTTCTCGTTAAGAGTATGCTCTTGCACTTAAGTCTTCCAATGCATTGAAGCAATGCTAATAGAACCTAGTTCATGCCGCCTCTCTCAACTACCGCGATCTCATCATCCCCAAGGGCAAATACCCCTTCCCAATGAAGGACAATACTGTCCCTGGTTCAGATGGTGCCGGGACCGTAGAGTCAGTCGGCAAGCACGTCACACGCTTCAAGCCAGGAGGTACCATTGCCACTCTCTCCTCTTCCTTCGCCCACATATTAACCCACCACAGACAAAGTCGTAACTCTTTTCAACCAAGGCCACATCGCCGGCTCCCTCAACTCCCAGAGCATCGTCACAGGCCTCGGCGGCGCCATAGACGGCACCCTCCGCGAATACGGTGTCTTCGACGAAGCCGGCCTCGTCGCCGCGCCCTCGAACCTCTCCCTGCTCGAAGCGTCGACCCTCTCCTGCGCCGCCGTCACAGCCTGGAACGCGCTCTATGGCCTCGAGTCCCGCGCCCTCAAGCCCGGCCAGACAGTCCTGACGCAGGGAACCGGCGGCGTGTCGATTTTCGCAGTCCAGTTCGCCAAGGCAGCCGGCGCGAAGGTGATTGCGACGACCTCATCAGCGAAGAAGGCCGAGCTTCTTAAGAAATATGGTGCCGATCACGTCATCAACTACAAAGAGACACCGAACTGGGGCGAGGAAGCCGCAAAACTCACACCCGGCGGCGCAGGCGTACAACACGTCGTCGAGGTCGGCGGGCCCACCACCATGGCGCAATCGCTCAAGGCCGTCGCCATCGACGGCGTCATCAGCATCATCGGCTTCATTGGCGGCATGGACAAGAATCAGCCCACGTTCCTGGATTGCTTGAACAACATCTGCACAGTGCGTGGCGTATTGGTTGGGAGCAGGCTACAGATGGAGGACATGTGTGCGGCAATTGCGGCGAATGATATCCACCCCGTTGTGGACGAGAAGGTGTTTTCGCTGAGTGAATTGAAGGAGGCGTATCAGTACATGTGGGACCAGAAGCATTTCGGTAAGCTGACGGTCCAGGTTGCCGCGTAAGTTGGGGCTGGATAGATACGAGGAATGATGTGATGTCAATGAAAAGATGATAATGATAGATAGATGTGTTCGCACGCTTACAGAAGTTTTACTGGTGTTGAAATTGGTTGCGCACATAGTCAGTCCCGTGTTCAAAGTGTCCTAACCATGGCAACGGTAATGTGATATTCGTGGAGCCTGGGTATATGTGCGCAAATAAACAGCAATAACTTTGTTGACTATGAAGCAGCCTGAACGTACGCGGAGGACTGTGAAGGGAGTATTCGACTATGTACTGCGATGTGAGCATAGACAGCCACATGTGCAATAATGTTTACATCTTATCACAGGAGCTCAAATTCCACAAGTCACAAGGCATCGGGAGGTATGATTACTCAGTCATTGTATTAATACAGTATTACGAGTCACTGCTCGTTGCGCTAATGCTTTTCTATGGTACTTGTCATGGGGTATCGAGGTCGTTATCATCAATCCTCGCCAGCGAGTGTATGCCATCGCTATCATAACCTTCCCAATGCCCGTATAACGCCAAAAAAAA
>TARA_R110002003_G_scaffold1048_5_pt1 | contig 24323 bp, 29 predicted proteins | sample TARA_R110002003 | Tara Oceans TARA_R110002003 (sample SAMEA4396441) | marine metagenome | biome: Westerlies Biome; feature: [SRF] surface water layer (ENVO:00010504); material: water (ENVO:00002006), including particulate matter (ENVO:01000060) such as... | depth 5 m
CACTAAGAATTATGAACTGGCTGCAGAATGTCACACAGATTCGGACTTAGATAGTACAATACCGTTCCATAACTGTAGTGGCAACAATACCAGATACTTCGAAGGCCGAGGACACACACGGCATTGCGATTATCTGCCGTTGAAGCTTAAATCCAACGCAAAGGTAGTCATGCGATAGCCTGAAGCTCGCGTGGAGCGATCAAAAGTACTCGTCAGACCAAGTAGTGGCTAGATAGATCAATCAGACAAAGCACCTTTGACATCTTCGAACGTAACTGAACATAAGACAATGGCCGACATGACGAACAATGGCGCCTTTGATTCGACAATTGTGAAAGAACGCAGAGAAAGAATACACGAGCATGAAACACCACCGTCAACAATGTATATCTCCCCATGCCGTCTTCGCCAGTACCACGCCTAATGTCCAATTCTTCACCATATTCTGAAGCCGCATCTTTCTACAGTCCCATAATATCTCACCATGGCACCACGCACCACAAATACATCTGCAAACGCGCACACGGCGCTCAAACACGATCTCCAGCGCCAACGCGACAAATATGTACATCCCCTCTTCCCACATGCAACACACCAGAACTAACTTCCCACCCAGGGCTTCAAAATCAGCAAATACTGGCTCCCTCGCGGGGCTCGCGCCCACCGCAACCCGCGCGTCATCCACACCACAATGCCACGCCGCACGTACCAAAGCGTCGTGCATCAGTCCTTGATGCACACGCCCATTTTCCTGCGCTGGATACAGTCGCACATCGCGCCGCACATCGACGGGCACAATCCGGATGCCTGCATGATGTGCCAGTACCAGCAGCTCGCAGCCACGTACTGGGGCGGTGCGGATGCGAATGCCAGGATCGATGAGAGCGATGAAAACGTGAGTGAAATAAACATCAGGGCTATTACACATGCGCCGCTTGGATTTGGCCTGCGTGGCAAGGCTGGGGAGTTTTACGAATGGGTGACGGCGCAGATGCGGTATCCTGAGCCGCCTAACGCTCCTGGTTCGGTCGCGCATGCTAATTGGAAACTGGCGAATTGGCGCGAAGATCAGTGGAATGAGGAGTATCGCGCCATGTTCCAGTTGGATTTCGACGAGATGGAGACGTGTCAGACGTGTGGCACCGCAGTGAATACGACTGGATCGGCGGACATGATGAATGTAGTGTTTGACCCGGCAACCATGCATACGCTGGATCAGATCCTGACTCAGAACTTCTTTGCGGCCGTACATCAGACTACTTGTGCGACTTGCATGGGCGTGACGAACCATGACACGCAACGAAGCATCACTGCTGCGCCGCAGGTGCTGAGGATCTGTGTTGATATTAATGACCCGCCTGGCCCGGCTCCCTATCATATGCTAGACACAACTACCAAGCAATTGCATCCCTGGCATGTCCCGGATCAGTTGAACTTGGGACATAGACAGGCCAATGCAGCGCTACCACTGGGTTACACGCTGAGCAGTGCGATTGCCCACGGTGGTAGTGGTGGAAGAATGGAGCTTGGTGGCCAGGTAATGCTGCCAGTGGACGGGGAGGACGAGGATGATGACATGGACTTCGAGGATGACGATGGGGATTCTCTAGGACAAATCTTAGCACCTCAAGGTGAAGACGAAGAAGAAGGCGAAGACATGGAAGACGACGTCGATTTTCAATGGGAAGGATCCGAAGACGACGACGATGATGATGAAGAGAATGACGAGGAAGATGCAAGCGAGGAGACTGATACACTCGGTGACGATAGCATGGTTGACGACAGTTCCGAAAGCTCTATTGATCACACCGACCATTCACTCTCCGAGTCTGATGGAACGGAGGCTGGGGCGAACACGACTAAACACGTGAACAAGCGCGAGCTCGGCCGGCGCATACTCGACAATTTGATCGCTGCAGGATATATGCCGACTGACGAGGTAGAGGGCAAAGACAAGCGCACACAGAGTGGCAAGTCCAGAAGGTACTCTGGCGTTTGGGGCTTACGTGGGCTGGTAAAGGTCGAGAACGAGGACTTCATCCAAGAGCTTGGTCCAGACGTGGATGATCTTTCAGATGCTGAGTCATTGTGGATATATTGCGATGCCGGTGATACACGAGCCTTGTATAGAAGAGACTCGCTCGTGACTCCTTTGCGATCTCGGAAGCATGTCAGTCCGCCAAAGACAGCTCCCACGGCCGTTGGCGCATCATCGCTCTCCAAATATCTTGGCAACTTCTGGACAATGCTTGGAGGCGACAACCAGAACACTACTGCCACCGCAACAGACAGCTCAGGTGGAGGATCTGGTGGAACCACTCAAAGTGCTGGTCAAGCAGCCAACGCAGGCCAAGATCCAACAGCCGTCGACCCCACGGTTCCGAACAACGGCTGGGTCAGAAGCGATAGGTTGTTTTCGAAATCATCCAGCGAACCAAGCATCGGCAAAGGTAGTGACAGATGGACGCTTGCTACCGTACCGAATCCTGATCAGCACCACATCATCAATGTGCGTGGGCCGGAGAATACTTCGCATATCGGAAATGCTGATCATGAGCAACTCGCCCCTGGCCAGTTACGAGCCAATCCGCAGCGACCAGGACACGCCTGCTACAGGCCGACTGGATACCAGGTCATTGTGCTGACGTACATAAGGAATCCATTGAGGGGCCATTGGGGAAAGCTGGAAAGGGACATTCCCGAATTTTGAAAGCGCTGGGCCGCCATGACAATATATGGATGTCTGGTACAGTGGTTTCGGCCACCGAGTCGAACGAGGCCCTTTGTTGTACGTAATATTGTAGTCATATTGTACGTGAATTGTTGTCCTGTTGCCATGTAGGTTTTCAAGGTGAAAAGTCGTGCGCCGGTCGTCTCTGTAAATGATGGCAGATGCCCAATGCAATCGTCTTGTGGCCGTAAGTCGTCGGAGCATATCCGTGTACCATATACCACTCCCCCACACCTCATCATCCAAACCCTCCCCCATGCTCGCGTAGCTCTCTTAACAACCAGCGCCTATCAGCCAACCTTCGATTTTTCCCCCTTCTAATTCTTCTTTCCTTGTGCATCATTCTGCCACGCCAAGCTCCATCGTCTTCTCAGCACATCAACACTTTCTGCCGTGCTCCGGCCCTTCTCCTTCTCTTCTCGATTTATACGTGTGGCAGCGGCAGCGAGACCGATTGATATGGCGAAGATAGGGTCGAGGCGTCTGTGCACAATGATCAGTCAGGAGCATGTAGTCTGGACGGCTGGATAACGCACTTCGAAATTATGTATTGGTAGGACATAGTGTGGAAGGTGCGAGATGGTTGATTGTTATAACTCTATATCTGGGAGAGCGATGTTTCTGCAGCAGTTGCAGTTGTAGTAAGTCACCAAGTTCGCCGTAGAGTAACGACGAAGATTTAGACAGTCGTTGTGGATCAAGTGTTGTCGAAGTCTCGATAAACTACAAAAAGCTTAAGATCGGCATTCCCGCGCCCGCATCGGCCGTGGTCTGTGCACAACGGCGTGGAGCTGTCCCCACGATTTACATGTGGAGCTCAGGTGGGTGCATCCGACGGGCTATCTTTGATCAGACTGCTACAACATGTTCATTCGCGGAATTCGGTATAGAGGTTCCCGCCTCAGCCGACTGTGAAGGCTGAATGCAGATGCTAGTCAGGTGGTCAATGTCGTCATGCGTTTCAGAGGCCGGATGAGCCGCAAGTCACGCTGCCTGGTCAGGCACAGGAACACTCTGCTGGTTGCAAACAAAACATTGGTTGGTTGGATCTGGTGCAAATCAATGCATTTGGATTAGGATGAGACGATCGAGTACATAGCAGTCAAGGAAAGAAGCCAAGTTGTATCGACCACCGCCACCATCTGCAGGAGCTTGCCCGCTTATGCCCCAACCGCCGGCTCCGCACTGAGAGGCTCTGCATTCCAGCAGAAAAGTCTTGTCATGTTCCCAGCTGCCAGTGGGTGGCTATCTTTCGCTATGAGCAAGGGAGTAGCATCCGCACCGCCTCATCCATAGTGACTATCCATCGTCCAGCCATGCCGTGATATCGTGTTGCGTCAAAAGATAAGAAAGCCCGAAGATATCCGAAAACGCCGTGGTGTCACTGCGCCGTCGATGATCGTGTAGATATGAGGAATAGAGGGTGGCTTAGATGGCCTCACCGAACGTGTTCTCGCCGGAGTAGCTGTGGGTTCGTTAGCTAGCTATCTAACGTGATGGACAAAGCAGTGACGTACGTGATGTAGAGGAAGCCATCCTCGTCCTTGTGCTCCTCGTATATCGAGCTCATCAGAGCCGCAGTCGGCGGCAGGACCTCGTCGACGAAGATGAAGATAGCCTTCTCAGGCGACAGCTTGATGCGCTTTCGGATCACGTAGACAAACTGGCCGACAGTGAGATCCGCGGGAACGAGATACTTCTTCTTGTCGATGGTCGCGATGTCTGACTTCTCCACCTTCTCGCAGATGACCTGGACGCGCTGTTAGCTGTGCTGGACGGCAAGGAGCATGGGCGACGGGTGCAGGCAGACATACCGGAATGCGGTCATTGTACTTCTGGCGAATGCGCTCCGCCTCGGCCTTGCGCTTCTCGAACGGGTGCTCGTCCTTGAACTTGGAACGCATATTTAAATGTGGTGAGGCTGTTCTGGTGTGGTGTGTGGTGGGAACGGTGATATAAAATGGGGGCGTCGTGCTGGTGTTGCGTGGCGGAGGATCCGTGTCTGTAGGAGGGAGGGCTGGCGGTGAGAGGGGACTTAAGAGGCGGGGCGCGCAAGGCAACACCGCTTGCCAATCACCAGCTTATGTCACCACTCCACGGTCGCGCTTCACAATGGCGCTTCAAACACTGGCCAGGTGCAAGACGCACTTTCACATTAGCCTTCTGTCATGCCAGCACCGCCCTTTCTTTGTGGCGGTTGACAAAGTGACTCTTCTTTCATGGCTGTGCAGTGCCGCCCATGTCACTTGCTCAGCTCCCCATGACCTGCGTCGACTTGAGTCATTCGCCAAGAAGCCAGCTTTCACTCCACCACCACGCCTACCACTCCCCGGCAACCCCCTTGGCACCATCCGCGCCTCCCTGCACTCCCACCACCTCCCCAAATGGGGCCTCCTAATCTACCGCTGCGACTACCGCAGCGACGCCACCTGGGACTCCTTCATGGCCACACTGCACTGGAACGTGACTAACGCGCTCTCGCTCCTCAAAGCCACTGATCTCGCGGCCTCGCTGGATATGCGCGTCCGGTCCGATCAATCAGTCCGGTCCGATCAATCAGCGCTCGACGGCGCAAGCGTAGACCGCGTGCGCGACGCGTTCAAAGCGTGGGTCGATAGCACGGAAGCGAAAGAGGAAACGAAAGATGCGCCGCTTGACTGGGGTGGCGCGGATTATCCAAGATATACGTACTGCGTGCATGCTGATGCTGATGCGGTGGATTCGGTTGTGAGGAGGGCGCCGCAGCCGCCGAGGTTTGATAGGGAGAAGGTGGGGTATGTTAATCTTGTGAGGCTTGATATGAGAGAGACCACAGATGGTGGGGATGAGAATCTGTCAGGGCTCCTGTGTCCTGGCTTTTTGGTCCGGAGACGTATGGGGAACTGTATAATCTAGCGGCGTTTGATCGGATGAGGAGAGATTGAAGATGTGGTTATGCTGTGTAAAGCCTAATTAACTGTTCCTTTCGGCTATATTGGTGAGCTTCCTCGAAGCTTAGCTTCGATTTCACCTCGATACTCTAGCCATATTGCAGCCTCGACGAATGCGCATGGTATGCATCGTTACAAACACCCTGTTCGACGCGGTTCCAAGAGCAGGGAGCCGCGCGGGCTCGAGTGCATGCAGCCCTACGTGGTAGTTTGGCGTGTTTGCATCATCGGAGCTCCTCGGTACCTGCATGATGATGCGCCCACCATCGTGTGATGTTCAGTGACATTTTTGTACTCAACCTCATGCCAATTCCAATATAAGGGCCGTTCTCTAACTCACTTCCTCGCTCCTTCCCTACATGGCCGCATCGTAGCTTCTCCTCTGGGCCAGCCATCAACTGCCCGCCATGCCACCATTCCGACCCGCCTTTCGCGTCCCCAGAGCTTTCGAGCTTCCCCGGAGCTATGCGCCACGACCAACAGTACGACCATGCACATTCACTAGCAGACAAACCCAGTCGCCGCGAAGATGCATGTCCGACTTCCCGCCCAACAAGAAGGCGGATCCACTAGAAGAATGGCGAAACCCCAAACCAAGCAAATGGCCAAATAGGATACGGCTGCTGATGTTACCCTTCATCGGAGCCATGATCTATTCCATGGTATGACATGAGCTTTAGTGCCCTCACGAGACGCTTGCTCAACTCCACAGTGGACGGACGACTCCATCAAGACCGAAACACCCACCATAGCCCAAAAAGACGAGCTTCTCAAGCGCGAGAATGGCGTCTCCGAGCAATCCCCCATGCGCCTACGGATGGAGCAATTCATCAAGCAGCACCAAAAACAAATCGTCTCTGAGCTCGAAAAAGTCGACGGCACAAAATTCACAATAGACTCCTGGCAACGCCCTGAAGGTGGCGGCGGCATAACCTGCGTGCTGCAAGACGGCAAGGTCTTCGAAAAAGCCGGCGTAAACACGTCCGTCGTATACGGCCGCCTCCCGCGCGCCGCGATCCAAAAAATGCGCGTTAACCACAAAGCCCTCGACCCGGACGTCGACTCGCTCGAGTTCTTCGCCGCGGGTCTCTCCATGGTGCTGCACCCGCACAACCCCAACGCGCCCACCGTCCACCTGAACTACCGCTACTTCGAGACGGCCGACGAGCTCGGGAACACAAACGCGTGGTGGTACGGCGGCGGGTGCGATCTCACGCCATCCTACCTGTACGACGAAGACGCGATCCACTTCCACCAGACGATCAAGGCGGCGTGCGACAAGCACGACAAGGCGTACTATCCGCGCTTCAAGAAGTGGTGCGACGAGTACTTCAACAACAAGCACAGGGGCGAGACGCGCGGCGTCGGCGGCATCTTCTTCGACGACCTCGACGAGGCGGAGAAGGACCAGGAGCAGCTGTTTTCCTTCGTGCAGGACTGTCTGTCTGCGTTCTTGCCGTCGTATCTACCTATTATAAATAAGCGGAAAGACATGCCGTTTACAGACGCGCAGAAGCACTGGCAGCAGATTCGCAGAGGCCGATATGTCGAGTTTAACCTCGTGCATGATCGCGGCACGGCGTTTGGGCTGAACACGCCCGGCGCGAGGGTCGAGAGCATATTGATGAGCTTGCCGCTGACGTCGAGGTGGGAGTATATGCATGCGCCGGAGAAGGGGAGTAGGGAGGAGAGGTTGTTGGATGTGTTGAGGAAACCGAGAGAGTGGGTGTAAGATAGTGGACTTGTGTAGATAGTATATGATGTGAAAGACGTGGCACGCTAAGCCTGTAAAGCAGTGGACACTATTGTGTCCTTGGATGAGTTGTGATGTGCCATGACCACGAACTGTTCTCATTCATGTGTATTGTTGATGTAATGTAGTATGCACCTAAGAGAGGACTCACAAGAACAAAGGTTGGTCTCAAGGAATCAACACAAGCAGAGGATATGCTGTCTTCTAGCAAGTCAGGAGAACGAGATACACTCGAGCCATGAAGAAAAGATATGCGAACTGCAAATGCTTCTCTAGCCCTCCTTGACCATCTTCATATGCCCAGTGCCTATACCCATCTACACGTATCAAAACAAACCCCTCGCAAAACACGCCATGCATGCCATCCATAAAAATAATCTCGTCCACCTCATCACCCATCCCCTCACGGACCACCCCAATCCTCACCCCCTAGCCCCGCGATCCCACCCATGCAGTCCCCCCAATCTCCCCAACCCACTCATCCCGCCATCTCCTCCGCCACCAAACCCCTGCCCTTGTCCCTGTCCCACACTCCCACTCGCACTCCCATACACACTACTCCTGCCCATGCCCAGCCCCTCGCCCAACAGTCTCGCAAACTGATCAATCACCGGCTTGACCCTCTCCCGTACGTCGAGATCCATATCCTTGGCCAGCAACTTGGCGCCTTCTTCGAAGCCCAGATTCTTGAGCAACTGGGCACGTTCCCGTGTCGCCGCCTCGTCACTCGAATCTTCGAGCCAGAGGAGATTATTGAGGAACAAAGCCCACGCTGAACGGACTTCGCGGCGCGGATGCGTGCAGAGCGGGAGGATGTGTTGCATGAGCGACGTTTGTGAGATGAGGAGAGAACGATGTGCTGGACGGCCATTGGCGAGGTGCACGAGGACGTAGGTAGTCGCGAGGACAATTTCGGGGGCCGGGTAGTTATTCCAATTTGTGTGTTGGATGAGTTGTTGTGCCGCAATGTTAGTGGCAACGCGTTGGGCTGTGTTGGGCCAGTATGTGGCTGCTGCTGAACTGGCTTGCGGTTGTTGTGAGGTGATGGGTGTGGAGTTCTTGGGACGGATTTTGGCGTCAAGGATTTCGAACAAGCGGCTGTGACCGAAGGCTTTGAGGAGGTGGTCGATCATTTCGCCCGTTGCTTGGTCTTCTGCAATGAAGTTGCGGAGGAAGTCAAGCGCTTGTTCTTGTATGCGAATGTCATCGCGCTCGTTGATCAACCGAGTATCCTGCTCGTCATTCTTGATTTGCTGAAGTCGGTCTCTTATGTTCGTCGCGCTCGTGTATCGAGAGCCTGGACGCTGCAGGCGACTCATTGGAGGTATGCTGTCAGCCATCGTATCCTCGTCCTCCTCTTCTGACAATTCTTCATCGAGATCCATGTCCGGCTCATCGACGGAATTAAGAAGGTCTACTTGTTCGCCTGCCGCATTCGAAGTGCCCATGGCAGGCTTGCTTGGTTCACCGTTGAGTGCTTGCACGAGCCAGCCAACCCCAAGCTCATCTAAGCATTGTTTCCTCATTTCTGGTGGCAGTCCGAGGCATAAGTGTTTCAGAGCCCAAAGGCTGCCAAAGCGAAGATTGAAGTTTGCGGACCGACACTGCTCGCAGAGAGCCCGTAGGACTCCAGCCTCAATAATCTCCTATAACGGTCAGCAAGCTCTCTATAGCCCTTTTGGTAAACATACTGGACGCATTGGCGACAACTCCAGCACCAAATTTGTAATAACTTCGGTTGCTGCTATCTGTACTTTGACGCTGGGATGCATAAGAAGCTCATACACTGGTTGGGCAACGCCATGATCGATGAGACTCGTCCTCAAGACACTGACAGATCTTGACAGCGAGCGTGTAACTTTGCATGCCGCGATAAGCACTGGCTCGGGATTGCCGTCCTTCGCTGTCGTCGAAGGCGCACCTCGCTCATTGTTCTCTGAGTAGGGCACCATGGCTTCAATGATGTGGGTCGCTGCACCCATCTCGATGACAAGCTTCCTCAGTCCATCTTGATCCCCTGCAAGAGCTGCCAGTGCCAACAGGACGCTTTCTCGGTACTTGAAGGCATGCAATACATCCGCGCTTAGACCAGATCTTCCAAGCGTCGATGAAACTGGATCGAGCATGGGGTCTTTGACTTCAAGCGATGACGATTTTGGTTGCCAAAGCGGCTTCGCGTTTGTTGTGACTGTGTCGAACGACCTCTTGAGGATTTGTACAAGTGTCGGCATGATCCTAGCATCAACAGCCGCCGACTGTAGTGACTTGTTGCTCGAGACAAGTCCTGCAAGCACAAGTGGTGACCGTTCAAGTACAAAGCGTATCTCTTCTTTGGCTGCCGGACCTGAAGCATACGCCTTCTTGGTGTGGTCAGAAGTGGGGCATGATTCCTCGATCATCTTTACGACCAAAGGAATGATCAGGTACGAAAAGTGTCTCTCTCGCGTTGTCTTCGAGGGATCATTTAGCGGCCATCGTTCGCCGAATTTCTTCAGCAAGGCCAGCAGCCAACATGCGGACAAGCGTTCCCTACCTTCACCGCGTCTCGCAACGTACATTAGCCAAATGAACAACGGCGACTCGGATTCATCAGTGATAACACCCCGGCCTATGGGCTGCTGCAACGAGTCCACACTTGGTAGCCGCCCATAGTTCTCAACATTGGCAGCTGTGTACGATCCGAGAGCAGGCCATGACTTCGTATAGGAGTCCGACTTGCTAGTGATGGTTTGCACGCGTGGTATGAGCTTGTCCCACGATGGCTGTGAAGTTCCGCTATATGCATCGTACGAAGCTGTTGCGCGGTCCTTGGGCCACCCAAACAGCTGTTGTATCGGTTGCGAATAGAGGAAGCGTGCGGCGTGGAAGTGCGAGTCCTTGATGACGGCTGCAATAGCCTCCAGTATGTCAGGAAGGCATGTTCGAGGTAATTGGTCGCGGATCGTTGGCTTTGCATCGGGATCTTGCGTGAAGTCGTCTGCTGCAGCGATGGCAGCCAGCTTGTCTGCCAGTACGTCAAGGATCCCAGACTCGACCATCATCCTCTTCTGGTTGTCCTCTTGACATGTCTTCATAATGATCTGAATAGCCAAGGAAATCTGCTGATTCGCTTTCATTGTCCCCGCCGACTGCAACAATATTTCCGCCAGACTTTCGATCACTGGCCTCGCGTAGATGTGCTCGCAGACAGCGGATGCCAGTGTCGACCGAGATGACGTGTCCGACATGTCCACCCACGGCTTCTCTTGCGCGACCGCATCGACGATCTGGTTCAGTGTCTTCAGTGTCGTGGTGACAAGCTTCGACGGCGTTTCACCGGGGCGCAGCGCTTCGAGCAGCGGAGGGAGGACGTTGCCTGCGAGTATTGGCGCAATAAAGGCTGGCCCGCCTATGTGCCTCATGTATCAGCCATCGTCCCATGCATTATTGCCATGCTGCTGTAGGAAGGCTCACCGTTCGCAAGAGTGCCCACAACAAGCGTCGCCTGGAACCTCAACTCGTCCTCAGTCGTCCATTCGGACAGGCTCCGTCTACTCTCCGTAAAAAGCCCAGATCCATGTCCGTTTGCGTGCCCTCGTCTCCTCTTTCCGCCTTTTCTCGCCTCACTCCGGAGTAAGCCTGCCAGCGGCTTGATGACTCCATGTGTAACCGCGAGTTCCTTCCGTTGCTCGTGCCCGACAATCTCGTTCTTCAGGCTTTGTAGTGCGGCAACCTGTGCTTCGGGCGTGCTGGGGTTCGAGAGCTCGATGAGCGCGGGAGGAATGGTGGAACGGCCCATGGCGCCCAGGGCAGCAGCTACGTGAAGCTCGGTGATGCGTGATGCGTGCTACAACCGTTTGGCGCGAATGACGGTGTCGCACAACCGCATAGGCGCAGGGAGTGGCGCAGGGAACTTTGGTCCGGTGCCAAAAGCAAGATCGGGAAAGGTATAGCGAGCGACTTGAGAAATTGTGATAGGTGATATTGCGCGTTGTTGCGGGGAGAGCTCCGTGATAAAGAGGTGAGGTAATTGCCTGCAAGGCGTCTAGGCACCGAGTCGCTGAGGTGAGAACGGACAAGTCTGAAGTCTGCCGAGCTGAGCTCTTCACGATTGTAGAATGGTCCTGTAAGCGTTGATTCAATTCGTTGCACGCCAGCTACGGCGATCGCATGTGCCTCCGGACGACCGTCAGACGTCACGGATGCACGGACCAATAATACCGAGAACAGCTTCAAGAACTCATACATTCATTAAAACATAAATACATAATCGTGATCGTGATCATTCCTCCCCATGCCCATGCAGACGTAAGTTTACAGCCGTAGACCCAACCCAGCCGTCCATGGCTACCATGAACGCCATCCGTTGTCTCAGGATGCCAGCGCCCATGGTGCCGTATGCCGCCCGAAAATGCAGAAAGCCGACTCCGTAATCCATAACCTGTCGTAAAGAAAGAAAGCGCCGACGTCGAGACGGCAGCAGAATGCCGAAGCAATCGTCGCTCTATGCAATGACCAAAATGGGACAATGCAACTACCAAAAGCTTCCAGGAATTGACATCCGTTCAGGTCGGTCCAATTCTGGAACATCCGCATCGTTCTCCTTGACGCTTCCTCCTTCGGTCAGAATGACCACCGATACGCAAGCTGCATATGCTTCCCTGATTGCACATGCCATGCATGTTTCTTTGATGTTCGCCACAATCGCACTATGCCCATGATTCGCACACCACGCTCTTGCAAACACTTCGTTGTCGCTCACACCCAGCGCTTCGATTGCAAGCACCTTCGTGACTTGTTCGTGGGCAGACTTCTTTTGGCCGTTTGTAAGGGCAAGAGCCTTCTTGGTGGGGGAGGAGCGAGATGAGCTGGGACGAGAGATGCGTCCTGATTGGCGGCCCCAATCGTGTATGTCGACAAGACCATCATCAATCTTGATGGGCTTGTAAGAGAAGTCATAAAAGAGAACTGCGATGCGTCAGCAAGACGTGATTGCTAGTGCATGAGAGAGTACGCACCATGAGGTCCCTGGTGGCAGGGAAAAGCATTGATGAAGTCGACATCGTAGCGCAACTTCATCGGCCAGCTCTTCCCGCCACATGCGAAGAAGATCGCAGCGTCAAATACCAAAGGTGCACCAGGGATGTGTCTCGAGGACGAAGGCTGCTCTTTCGAGGGCTGGAATCCAAGCTTCTCAATCCTGATCAAGTCTGTCACATCTTCCGTATCCGGCATCGGTACTTCGTAATCATCGACTGGATAGCTGCTTTCTACGGGCCCCAACGGATTCGTACGCTCGGCCATGGATTCCACGTCGCTTGGATCAAGCTTGGGGTCAAGCGAGGCAAGTTGCTTGACCTTGACGCACTCCGTCCTCTTCAAGTCGGGCGTGTAGATGCAAGGACCTACCCACCCTGCAATCTGTTTCACTCCTCGAGCGGCTCCTAGAACTTTCCCAACGATACATTGGGAGGACCAATACGTGTTTGCGCGATACTGGAAACCCGATGCGGGTTGCATGTGCGTCAAGTACTTGAGCGCATCCCCTGTGTCGCGATCACAGTCAATCAAGCTATTCATGATCAGCCAGGGCAGCGTCCTTCCAGGTAGAATTATGCCTGAGAACCATGACATGGCGTCCGCCGAGCGGTCTTCGAGTGGTTTCTCTTTCATATCCTGCTCATCTAGGACATAGTCTACCTCATCCATGTTCGGCCACTTGAGTATAGATGCAAAGGTCCGTAGCGCTTCCTTTTGCCTGTGCTTGCTTTTCAGCTCAAAGCTGAAGGTGCTCTGCGTGGACGATGTCCTAGACTTGGTAATCTCCATGTTTTCGAGCCAGCGCTGTGCTACAGCCAAGTCCCAGGTGATTATTGGCGGCAGTTGCATGATGAGCTTTCGCTTTGCCTTGTCAGCATGCTCCCTTGAGTGGATCCGCAGATACAGCTCAACCGAGAGCAGTAGCTGGTGGAAGAATTCCTGCTTCTTGTGCTGGTCTGGAGCATCGAAGAACTTAGCTACGACCTGGTTCTTCGCAAGGGAAAAGTCAATCCACCTTGGGTTGGTCAAGACGGTAATGAGATCTGCAATCTGCTGTTCTACACTAAAGTGAGGGTTTCCTGTGAACTTTTCGGGATCGTCGATGAGCGTGGCGTACAAGTACCGGTACATCTCCTCAGGGTCCTGTTTTGCCAAACGTTAGGTCAGATGAACTAAAGTATCCCGGACGGGACTGTACACTGACATCTTCGTTAAGGCCGCTCTCCAGCTTCTGCAGCCGGTCCAAAATCTGCAGAAGCTTTATCTTCCGCGGTTTCACGTCGCTGGCAAACTGCGTAGGTGGATTGCTACTACCCGACTTGCTGACCCAGTAGTTGAGTGTAGTTGTACCTGCACTCTTCCCGAACGCATACGCCATGCAAGGTTGTTCCTGAGACAGCCACGGGAACTGACTGTCCGACGCGCCTGTCATGTTGAGGGACATCTCACGGTATGCTGGCTGCTGGAACGGCGCTCGATCCGTCCTGCTCTGGTGTTCGGACTCCATGACCGCATAGAAACGGTCGTAGCCAGGCGCGTTCGGCACAGAGTCCCAGTAGCCCTTGAAAGTCGAAGCTCCGGCGCAGATCAGGTCGTCGGCCTGCTCGGGTTTCAGGTGGTCATCCTGCCTGTATCCGCTCGGCGGCCATCGTCGCGAATGGCGGAAGTCTTCGAGCGGAGTGGGGTGTGAGTACGACTCTGAGCGCTTAGGCGCAGCAAACGATCGGTAGGGCACCATGTTGGCTTCTCCGCCGCTGGAGGAGGGCCGAATGGGATTGGGGTTGGAGCCATGGCGGGTGATGCGCGAGCGCGTGGTGACGGGTGTTGTTCGCGTTCGCGGTGACTTCCCGTTCACATTCCCATTCCCAATCTGCAGCTGGCCAAAGCCCTCGGTAAGTCGCGCGACGGGCTGCTCAGGGAAGGCGAATTGCATAGGCGTCGGCGGGACAGGCGCCTCTGGGAGACGGAGGCCCCATTTTGAGTCGTACTGGTGCTGGCTGTAATCCCAACGGGGGTATTCCGCGTTCATGTTCTCCGCATGTCAATGCTCGTGGTAGAGGCAGCTACGTGGGGCTCTGGCTGCAATGTTAGCTGAGGACGCAAGGCTCCACAGGGCCGGAACAGCGCGTGGTGAAGAATGAAGCTGCAGCAAGCGAGAGACATGCAGAGCGGTCCAGGTGAGCTCTCGTGACAGCTACTCACTCTCATGGTACTATAGTCGCGCTCCAGCCGCCCACTCGAGCGCGAGACGCGTCTACCGCCGACTTCACACGTGGATCGGCTTACGAGCGGAATGGCTTCGCGGTAGTGCGGGCACACGACCTCTCTGATGTCGTTGTGTATAGTAATGCGCTGAGGAGGTAGTGGGGGTGGAGAGCGGCTATGTGGAGTATGGGATGGTTTCAAGTCAGGTCGCTAAGCCCACGACGTCGACACCTGGCGCATGGCAATCTGCGTCTCCGTGCATCCTCATGTCCGATGCCCCTCCGTCCTCACTCAGAGGATGCTCGCCGGTATGCAAAGAAGGGCCATGGAACGACAATGGTAGCCTCACTTCTTCGTGGAAACAGTGCTAAGGTGTGCATGGGTATGCGGGCGCGGGATTATCATTTGTCCACGTTACTCACCATGGATGTTGTTAGCTGCTTGAGCTTTTAGAACGCTTACAGAAACCACCAGTGGAGTTGAATTCGGATTTATTGCCATCAAGTTAACGCTACCAAGCCAATCATGCTGCCTGTCTTTTTGCCGTACCCCTGCTTTGTTGCCAGCAGTCCTGCGCCTTGTGCGCTCACGACGCAGCGATCATGCACTACTTCGTGCCAAACCCTCCTGTCGAAGCCGCCGCATTGCAGCGCTGATGCTGTTATCAGCTGGCATACCTTCCAACCGGAAGTGAGCCGCAACGAGCCGAACCGACGCGCATGGCACCCAAGATGCCCTATCAAAATGCTCTATCAGACGCAAGCGCAACATTGTGTGCCAATGTAGTTCTTCCAATGTGACTCCACACCTCCTTCATCCTCGAATTGCGCTACCCAGCTCACCATTTGGCCAGCAGTGCCATCTTATATTGGTCGATACGTCTCACGACTCGATGCTGAGAGATAGGCGGCCATGGTACTGCGAAGTCGCAGAGAAGATAAGGCAGTCTGAGGGTATATGACCTCAATGGGGTATAGGAGAGTGACAACACGCGACTGTACAGTGCCACGTTTACAGGAATGAGATGATGGTTGCTGCCAAAAGATGACGGGCGTTCAGCTATGAGCCTGTCTCGTTGGTGTGTATTCCAGTCGCAGAACTGGTGGGAGTATGTGCCCGTTGCGAGCTGGGCGTCGGAGCCGTTTCCGGCTCTTTCTCTATCACGAAGCCCGACCCTCGTTCTACCAAGCCTTTGTAGTAGTCCACCAGGACCTCAGGCTTCGGGACTATCCGCCAATCTAGCCGTCTTAGGAACTCCAGCTCGAGCAGCGCCAACTCCCGTATGCTGACGCCTCCCACTTTTGCATACAGGCCGTTCGTCCAGAAACTGTCACTCAGTCCCTTGGCCGCTACCGTTGCCGCTGTGATCAAGAAGCGATGTACTGTGAGGCTGCTGATTGTGAAGGCGGGGTACATGGCGCATAGCTTGTCCACGTAGAAGACCATGGAGAGAAGAATTGGAGGCGACAGTGTGGCGTGGACTATAAGGCGGGATAGATAGTCGCGTACTGAAATACCAGGCGGGGCTCTGCGCGCAAGGCTGTCAGTATCTGATTCTGCTTTCACCAACCGGGACTTTGTACCTTGAATGGAATCTCGTGAGGGTCCCGTCCCGCAGCGGCTGCTCATCGTTAATGCGCACCAATTCCATGAGCATATCTGAGATCAAAACGCCAAGATCTTTCACGTCACAGGTCTCGTATTGCAACGGCATGACCCTCACGTTTGGCTCCTGCGGCCGCGCGCGTTTGGCTGGGGAGGCAGGCACCTGCAAGACAGCGCTCTCTGCTTTTGGCACGCCATCCTGCTCCACTAGCGAGCGCGAGCTCTCCTTGGAGCCTCCCAGGGGCCGGGGTTGTGTATGTTGGGCAGGAGCGACTGGCTGCGGATCCACCCGCAACGAAGGCTCTGGAGGCTCCGTGGCGACACGTTCAGCAGAGGTCTCCCCCTGCTGTGTGCTGGTGATGGAGAGAGTGTTGAGCGGGGCAATCTCGACTGTCTCTTTGCTGGTTGTGCTGGCCTGCGTTGGTGGCTGATAGGTGGGGGGGAAGCCGGGCGGGGTGTACTGGGTGCCCACGTCGACGTAGCTCCTCTTGCGGCTCTGCGGCGACTGCGCGAAGGCAGAGCTAGGCGAGGGGATTGGGATAGGCCGCGAGGTCGGTGCAGCGTCGTACCGCCGCGACGAGGCGCCACTCACGGTGAAGCGGGGCGAGTGGGTGCTGGATGAAGCCGATGTGCGTCGCGAGGCATGGTACGCGCGGGACGGGGGGTGGAATGCTGCTGAGGGCGACGGAGGCGCTGATATGGTCGGCGACGAGGTGAGCATGTCGAGGCTGCACGGTGGGCCACTCTATTAGCGATGCGCAGCGGGTGCTGCAAAGGGCAAGGCTAAGGTTGGAGAGGGAGATGCCCGCTGAGGTTGCCCAATACCGTCATAGTCGGAGGTGATGTCGTGGAGAAGGAGGCAGCGGAAGAAGCAACGGTGCGGCAGAGGCTCATCTGGCGTGGTAAAAGAAACTGGAGGCGCGATGCCGCCATTCCTGGAGCGAAGCTTGGCTGGGCCCGAAGTCAGTCCCTCACCGTTCGAGAGCTGCACCGCTGCACCCACCGCAACACGTTCGTCTACGCTCGTCGGCTATTGGGCAGCATGCGCGACGCACCACCACCACAGGCCGCCGCGGAACCTGACACATGGGCTCCGCGCCTGTGGCTCTGCCTGCGTGTGGCGCGCAAGCTGGCAATTCTCACCGCACCGCATATGCGTCCAGCGACAACGGGCACTGGGCTCCTCCCCAGTCCCGCTCGCGTCCAACGCTCAAATCAGACTAAGCCCTACGCCGGCTCTTCCGACTTGCTAGCCTCCTAATACGAGTGCGAGGGAAAAACTGATCCATGTTAGTGGCCGCATAGCTTGCATGAGATGTCGTCCAGGGAACACAAGTACGGAGACAATGCCGGGCGCCGCTCTCTGCCGACAACGTGCGCCATTGGGCGGTGGTGATTGACTGACGTCGAGGTCACGGGTGCGTCTAGGCTATCGAAAGGCCCGATGCTGAATCCAGATGATCATGGTGATCATGTCGGTGCGCCCAACCTGGCGTTGCGCAAGACGTACAGCACCCGAGAAGTGTGACGCTATCGGTCTCGCTCTCCATCTCGTCTTGAAGTGTCGCACCGCATTGAACATCTTCATTATACTGAGCAAGCCCTTGAGCTACAATCATACAAGACTGAACATCGGCTCCAATCGCAACATCACAACCTCTTCTCCTGCACAGCAACAGGTCCCCCATCCAACTCCGCCACAAACTCCTGTCTCCCCAGCGTCGGACTCGGCAGCTCCACAGCACTAACGTGCCCCCCTTTCTGATCACTACAAGACCACACATTAGCATGCATCCCCACCTTCCCCGCGCTCTCTCCTATTTCACTCACCTAAACTGCAACCCGGCATGTCCCACCACCGGACTCGAATACGCGGGTGCCGGACTTCCCCAATCTCCCTGATTGTGGTATCCCGACTGCGGTGTCTGCGGTGGTGCCGGAAACTGATGCATCCCAACACCCAGCTCCGCATACCCTGTATGTCCTCCTACACCCACGGGCTTCATTTGCGCGCCTTCGTCATGTTTTCGCACGATTTCTTTCAAGCTCTTGGAGCGACCGATGAAGAAGAACAGCGCAGCGCAGAGAGCGAGGAAAGCCACGACGCCCACGATTATACCAACGATGACAGTTGTAGAAATTTTGTTCGGCCCGGGGGTTGGGTCCTTTTGCGGTTCGGCACTCGAGGTTGGGCCGTGGGTGAGTGTTGAGCTTCCGCCGCCTTCTCGCGGCATCGATTCACCGGGCGCGAGTTGCAAGCTTGCAGACTTTGCGGATTGGATTTGTGCGGCGAGCGTCTGTGTGTTGTTGGGGTTGATGGCACCAACCATGAGTTCGCCTTTGCAGGAGTTAGGCGCGGCGCAGTAGAAGAAGATGGGTTCTGTGTTGTTGACTGTGATGTTATACGTTGTAATCTGTGCACTTGGGTCAGCTCTACGACGCGTGCCGGCCGACAGTGTTCCACTTAGATGTTCTTGCGTACTTCAGCGACAGTATCAACCAACTGTGTGCCCGACCAGAATCCTTTCTTGTCCTTGTGGCTGTACTCGTATGGCACACATGCCGATCCAAACTCGGCTCTCGCGACCGAATGATCTGGAGGATAGAATTCGAATGAGACAATGTCACCGACTGCTACGTCAGTGATCTGTTGAGGTTCGAACTTGAAACCACCGGCTCCAGCTTTGATGATGTGCACTTGCGGCTTGTTTGATGCGGCTGATGCGGTTGCGCTGGGCGTAGCTGCTGCTGCTATTGGGACACCCGATGTGAACGAAGCGTCTCCTGCTTGTGCGGAAACAGATGAGGCAATATGGCAAGTGGTGAAGGCAAACACCAAACCCGAAACCCACGAGCGAGGCATAGCTGCCTCTTCCCAATCTGCGCTCGAAGGACCTTAATGCAGCGATACTGGTCCAGGTCGAGAAATGCGCAGGTTCCGGAAGCGATGGTCTCTAGTGCTTTGACAAAGGGACAGGAGACCGTTAGAAATATATGAAAATTAACGAAAGACAAGACTAGGAGCAAGACAGCATAGAACGAGTGTAAGAAAGGGCAAGCTGCCAAACAACACCCAATTTGACATGGGGGTTCGAAAGATCTTATCGTATGTGCCATGCGGCATTGCCGCACGCCAGTACCATAGCTCGAAGCCACAACTGATCCATCAGCGCCTCTCCAGTCCGGTTCCGTCATAGCTTCGTGGAAGAAGAGCGACACATCCATACAAACGTGCTGTTCGTCAAATACCTCGCCAGACCGTGGTCCTCGTTTTCAACAGTCGTGCAATGGCTCAGAACCTGACCACGTCGAGATCGACATGATCGGACAAAGAGCGCACGTGAGACGGCAAGACGTTGGTGAAGGGGATCGCAATGCTCGCTTGTCGTGAGATGTGCACAGTATATATAGAAGCAGGCTCGATAGTTCGACTTGGCAGGTCTGCTAGTATCTTGAAGCTCGATCAGGCTGACGGTAGCCTTTCCTGGGTGCAGATGCCCTCAATGATAGTAAGAGTCGAGCCAGTCACGTCTGCTTTCTCCTGCTCATGGACACAATCCCAACTCGATACTTCTCGTTCGCCTCTTTGTCCCGCCTTCAACATTCCATGGCTCCTCACTACTTTCGATTGCATTAGTAAGGGGCCGTACCAAGAAACAATCTTGAGATATTTATTGCCGCGCAAGTGATGGCAGCTGAGGTCGCGTTGTCGTCGTCAAGCCTTGGACCCACTATTGCTGATCGCGGGAAGGCGCGCTCCAGAAGCGAACTTGGCATTAGGGGGTTTGAGCGTGGCCGTGCACATTTTTTGGTGCTATTGTTCACGAAGTGCCGCTGTCGACGCGTGGACTGCTTTCAGACAACTGTAACCTATCGAGTGCTAATGGGACTGTTGTCCATGCTTGAGCTGTTGTCCTTGCTGCACCGTAGCATGTAATAGAAGTTGTCATGATTGCTAGCTAGCCCCTAACCAGCTTCTAATGCTAGAATTTGGATTGTGAATTCCGTAGCTCGCTGCTATTTGGCGTCCCGGCACCATGGTGGCGTATATCCAGACTCGAATATGGCTACAACGAAAAAATGGGTTAAAAGGCCAATCATGCTCGAGAAAATTCGCGTCCATACAAAAATTGGAAGCGCTGGCTAATGCAGATAACGAAGAAAGCAGTTGTGTGGCTCCACCATGACTTCAATAAGCCTTCTTCAAAGGACTCCTAGGACTCTTCGGGCTATGTGATGGCATCGAAAAGATCCCTACTGGTGGTAATATGGGACTCTTGGTTGCTTTGGTTATGCTTTCTTGTCTCGAATTTGGTGTAAACGGCCCGCTAAACAGAGGAGGACTTCTCACGGTTGCCTGCACTTGGTCGTCAGTGCGGCTGGAAACATCGTTCATTTCCTCGTACTCGCTCTTTTTCTCCAAGAGCAAGTCTTGCACTTCTTTCAGATGCTCTTCCAGCATCGTGTCGAGCGAATCCTGTGGCGACTTGACGAGGTTGCCGAGCTTGCGGCGGAGCTTCCGTTGTCGTGCCGGATCCCATACGTAATGGCTGTTCTTGACGAAGATCTTGGAGTGCTGCGATGCGCCATGGTCAGCTTCAGTGAGACAAATTGTAAGGCGAGTCGACCTACTGCATAGTACCAATTTGCGATTGTGTCATCCGTCGCACGCTTTATCGATTGGATCGTGGTTTCTGCTACGAAACCGATCAAACACTCCACCACGCTGTCAGGATCCGTGCAATTGTCTGCCTGATCAGTAGGGATCCCTCTGTTCATAATGGCACATGCTTACCATAACGGCTTAGAAGGTCGACTAGTCCAAGGTACGCATCTCCAATTCCCATAAAAAATACTTGCGTAATATCGTTGGGCCTACGTCAAAATTAACCATGATCTTCGTCCGGAATTAGTTTGCTTACTCAATGTAATTCTCCCAAATATACGCCGCCAGCTCCCGCGTCTGTTCGGCTCGTGCGACAGAGTCATCTGATTTGATGTACGCTTCGGATGGCTGCATCGTCGTCAGTAAAGCACACCGTCGCATGATAAAGGTTTACTTCTTCGATCGCGACAATCCTCGGTATGTTCACATCCACAACCTGGAAGCCATTGTCTATAGCCCAGTCAATGTACCTCTTGGTTACATCAGTCTTCGTGCTCAAAGTCAGCGGTTATACAGCGCAAGACTGCATGTACTCACAAGCCAAGTATTGTGGAGTTCTCTTTTGCCCGTTACTGGATCAGGGTTGTCACGAAAATTAGGAGGATCGTGAAAGATGACCAGAAGTGGATGACGGTCCATAAAATTTGGCCTACTCGGGTCAGCATCGAGAATGCGGACGGGTTCAGGAACTTACGTCGCAATGACGTTGTGCTCAAACGTCTGTGTCAGACCTGTTTTATTGATCTGGAGTGGAATTGGTGTCATTGCATGCTCCTGCGAAAGGCGTTGGCTCTGCCATTCTCGTATGATCTCATGCAGACGGTAGGTGTCCTTGAAGCCGGGATCGGTCTTGTCCAAGTGTTTTGGATATAGACACTTCCAGTACTTCGATTGCTGCCGTTTTACCTGCTCTATGGTATGAACGGCACTGTCTTTTGGTGCAGGAAGATCTTCTCGCAGTCGATCTGGAGGCTCCAGCATAAGCACTCGGGTAACCGCGAGTGCCGAGCGAGCAATAGAGCGGAGATTGTAGCCTCCCTCAAGACATACTACAAGCTTGCCCTTAGCTAGACGCATCAGCATGTGCGTCATATGCCCATAGCATGCAGGTGTAACGAAGCAGCCGCCCAGCAGATCGCCCTCCGCAGCGTCGAAGCCTGCCGAGATTATGACTAGATCTGGGTCAAACTCTGTTGCAATTGGCATGACGACCTCTTGGAATGCATAGATGTACTCTGCATCTCCCATGCCATGGTCAGCCCATGGTATGTTCACATTTTTACCCTCGCCCGGTCCCTCTCCGCAGTAGTCAAGGTTCCCATCTGGTAGGTTCGGGTAGAAGTTGCCATCCCGGTAAACATGTAAAGATATGTACAGCACATTTGGGTCATCGTAGAATGCGTGCTGGATGCCATTACCGTGATGGACATCCCAGTCTAAAATGAGAACTTTGCGGCAAACCTCCGGATAAGCCTCTTGGCAAACACGCGTTGCTATTGGGACGTTGTTGAAGATGCAGAATCCGGATGGCTGTGTACTTTCGGCATGGTGTCCGGGTGGGCGGATGATAGCAATCGCATTGCGCACAGCTCCCTGTACTACAGCTTTACATGCCTCAATGGCGCCTCCTGCTGCGAGCTTTGCGCACTCGTACGTTGAGGGGTTAAAATAGATGGAGTCCAGTCGCTCGGCTTCATACTTAAGTTGCTCTTCGGACATGGCTACAGGACCAGTTAGCCTCTATCAACTAAGTCAATCGCTTCCGTACTTTGCAGTGATTCTACGAACGCATAGTGTTCTTCTGTGTGGATCAACAGAATCTCAGGCTTGCTAGCCGATCGGATAGCTATGCGCCAGCAGTGGTTTTCTGTCGGGTCCTCTTCAGACGCACTTGACGAGCCAACTAAGCCAGCTTGTCGGATTTCTTCAAAGATAGCATGGATGCGCCGTGGATCTTCTGGATGTATATCCTCGTCGTGAAGCGTCAGGCTTGTAAGTTCGGCATGGAAACGCATTCGGGGATCATATACAAGTCCGGTTTTCGACGAGGCGTAGGGAAGAGCAGGTACCCTTGGTTTCGGCGCTATCCGCACCTCCGGACTTCCACGGCGTATCGGCGTGGATTGCGATACATCCATCTTTTCGGCCTGGGTTTGAGCTGGGTAAATATTGAAGGCGTGCAGCTGAGCGTTTGGCCGCGAAAGCGCGGACACCTTGGATGGGCTATGAAACGGAAGCTGCTCGTTTCTAGGGGGCAGTTGCTTGTCGAAATGACCAAGCTTAGATGGATCGACGGTCCCAGTCAAGGCGTCTCCGTTCAGCTCTGTCGACGCAAGCACGTCGTCTTCCATGGGGTAGTCATCATCATCCATGACTCCGGCAGAGCTCTTAAAGAGGGCGCTACCGCCTCGCTCGATTCCAGTTTGTTCCGCGGGCTGTTGCTGTTAGCTTGTGAGAAGACAAACAGGGACGAGTGGAGAGGATGTGTCCAGCCATGCCAAGGCCGCGGGCCAGCCAGCGAAAAGTGGGAACTGGATACTGCTCTATCAAACAAGGTTGAATGGTGAATTGCGCAATACATCGGTCAATGCCAGTCATATGGGGACTGGCGAAGGAGGATAAAACTCAGAGACCAGCCAAGCAGGCGCAAGATTTGACATAGTGGGGCTCGGCGAGATAAGACAAGGGATAATGGAAAGATTCAAATGCTTCATGTTGAACTCACTTCGTACGGGTTTACCGCATCTGGACGGCTGTGATGAGATTATTCAAGTAGAGTTGGGACAGAGAGTGAGCGAGCTCAAGCCGATTGCCGATTGCTGAAACACAAGCATACACGAAGGCTTGGGAGCAGCCTGTGCCTGCCGCGCAGACTTTGTCAATGGGCTTCGCCTGCAGCATTGTTAGTTTTGTCATCGATATTCTCCTGCGACTACGATAATTTACTTCGAGAAGACCAGTGACAATAGCGCGTCCCTCTTCCACCGAAGCTTTGCGAATGAAGGATAATGGCTGTGGCTTGAATACACGCTGAGCTCGGCTAGAGACTAGAAACAGGTAAAGGTGTTGGTTGTGGCTGTTATAAGGTGTTAGATTGATCGACTTGGGCAACACACAGCAACACAAGAGAACTCTGACTAAGCTGCCAAGACACTAGCGCCAATTTCATCAAGGTAGAGGCAGCAGCTCATGATGATGCATTCTTTCATGTCAAAATATTCAAGCAATATACCAAGAGGAGGCTGCTAGGTAGGACGGATGCCATTCGAATGATCGCGCTGCTCCGGCTATCAGGATGGTGGCACTAAGGACAAATGGGTAAACGTCATCATTCTGGCTCGATCGTTCCTCTACTTCCTTTGGGTCATATATGCTGGTGCTAGATATACAGTAGAATAGGCAAAAGGTGTTCTC
>TARA_R110002003_G_scaffold96_20_pt1 | contig 24285 bp, 21 predicted proteins | sample TARA_R110002003 | Tara Oceans TARA_R110002003 (sample SAMEA4396441) | marine metagenome | biome: Westerlies Biome; feature: [SRF] surface water layer (ENVO:00010504); material: water (ENVO:00002006), including particulate matter (ENVO:01000060) such as... | depth 5 m
CCACCGTCCACAATTCCCGTCATCATTTTCTCGATCCGCTTTAGCAAATCCTTGGGATCTGTGGCAGTCGTGTAGCCCCACTCTCGCTCGCCATCTACTCCGGCCGCTGAACGTGCAATGTTCACACCACCGAACTCCGTGCAAAGCACCGGCGCATTTGGCGTGTGTTGCGATCCCGCATCTCCATCAACGGCGGATAGAAACATCGGCCGTCCACCATGATCCCCCAATATGCGCTCCATTGATCCACACGTCTCCGTCAACTTCTCCCCATCCGCGTAATCATGAAACGTGCTCAAGTCTGTTGTAACGTGCTCCCATCCACAATTATCGTTCACAGGCCTCGTGGGGTCCAGCACTTTTGTCGCGTAATACAAACTCCTAACATGGTTTCTCTGCTGCACATCACCCGCCAGATCCGAGTAGCCCCAGCTCTCATTCACTGGCGTCCACGCCACCACGCTCGGGTGATTGATGTCTCGCATCACGGCCTCGCGCCACTCTTGGTCGAAGCGTGACACGTATTCTGCGCTGAAGGCGTACGCGTTGGCCATTTCGCCCCACACCAGAAATCCGAGCCGATCGGCCCAGTAGAGGAAACGTGGATCTTCGACTTTTTGGTGCTTTCGGCATCCGTTGAAGCCCATGCGCTTGCTGAGGAGGATGTCTTGTTCGAGCGCGGCGGAGGAAGGAGGCGTCATGAACGTATTTTGCCAGTATCCTTGGTCGAGGAAGAGCGCGTGGAAGTAGGGCTTCTTGTTGAGGCGGAAAGTCCCATCGGAGTCAGTCCAGGAGAGCGACCGCATTCCGGTTGTGGTGTGGATTTGGTCGATGAGAGCGGAGGTGGAGTCATACAGGCGGATGGTGATGTCGTAGAGGATGGGTTGCTCGGGAGACCAGAGGGCTGTGCCGTTGTGCCAGAAATCTGGGGATTGGAGGGCTGGGTTGTGGCTTTTGACGTCGGCTTGCTGAGCTTCGGAGAGATGCATGTTGACTTCGAAGGATGCGGCGTCGGAATCTCGTGGGAGGTCAATCTTAGCGGTTTTGCTCACTAAGACGCCTTGGAGGCTAGCTTCAAGCTCCACGCTGAACACATGCCCGGCAGGTCTACCTAGGACTCTGATATTGGCACACAATTTCCCATCTTCGATGTCGTTGCTTCTCAACACTGTCCCTGTGCTCGCGTCACCGATCCTTGCTGCAGGCACAGCTTCAAGCCAGACACTTTGCCAGATTCCGCCGCTGGGCGTATAGAAGATGCTCTCAGGCTGTGCTTTCCAGTACTGCTTTCCACGAGGCTGACTCAAGTCGTGTGCAGAGTCGAAAACCCGCACTGTGAGTCTCTGGGATGTCCCCGATACGAAAGCATCGGTGACGTCGATGTCGAAGGGAACATGGCCTCCGCGATGGCCGCCGAAGAAGCGTCCATCAACCCAGATTTTGGCTTCGTAATCGACGGCTCCGAATCTGATAAGAATTCGATGGCCACAATTCTTCTGCTCCTCTGTTCGCAAGTCTTCTATGTTGCGTTCATACCACAACACTTCGTGCACGCCTTTCTCGTCGATGCCTGAAGCGGGGCACTGAAACACGAACGGGACTTGGATCTCACGCTTCTTGTTCATAATTACTTCGCCCTTCTTGAAGATATTCCCTTGCAATAGTTCTTGCGTCCCCGAGGCAATCTTAGCCACAATATCTGGACCCTCGGACTTGTTGGGGCTGTTCGTGTCGGTGGAGTTCACCGTGACTGCCTCCGGTAGGCCCTTTAGATGCCAACCTTGCGAAAGTCCAACATCGTTGTCGTCGAATAAAAATGACCAGGGACCGTCAAGAGAGATCCAATTGAGGTCTTTGCGAACGAAGTCGGGACGTGGGTAGTCTTCGGACATGATGGTAGCGATCAGATTTGCGTTCTGGCCAAGTTGCGAGCAAGATTCACAATGTGGATGTTTCAGTAGAACACATGAGACAAGAAATCACCAAAAGTCGATCTCGGGAGCTCCAGAGACACGTGAGATGTACCTTGAAGTGGGGAGGTGGAGTGTAAGACTGGGACTAAGATGATCTAGTCCCAAATAGTACAAGCTTGACACATAGCTTGCCCTTTCGTCTGTCATTTCACTCCAACTCACATGCGACAATTCGAGTCTGCGAAGACGACAAACACAAATGCGACCCGGCTCTGGTTGTGGACACGATAAAGTGTTTATGAAAACTACATTGAGGATCCTGGCCAGCTCAATCCGATCGCGCTCCGTTAAGCCTAGACGAAGAGCACCGCGTCTCTGCGGCTACATCCACCAGCCCAATGCCCATCAATCACAGTTATGGTGGTCATAGTGCTTGGGATGCGCCATGCCATGCCTCATCCTGAAGTTATACAGTATCGTTCGTGTTCACGACGAAGCAGTCAAACACCTGGAGCATGAGATCAAAAGGTCTAACAGCTCACTTTTGCATGACTTTGTTGGAGTACATATGCATTATTTCGTTGTTTCCTTGTGTCCGTCTCCTCTCAGGGACTTTCACCGCTCTACTTGTCTACATCGCTCCTTGCCGTACGCTTTCCGAGCGATCATACATCGCTTTTAATTCGCCTTTCGCTGGTCTCTCTTTGGTTCGCATGCCAGGTTTTCTTCAATCAAACAACACGTGCTCTCGTTGACTGCGGTGTCAGAATCGGTTTTCTGGAATTGTGTCGCGCCTCGCAGGTACACGACGGAAGCATCTATCCGGCAATACTGGCCCGCGGGCACGGTCCAAGGATTTTCAGGGAGTACAGAATGGTCGCCTAGCAGGTGAATAAGTACCAATAACTGCCTAGGTCAAGACTACTCACGACTATCTATGCTAGCGAGGAACATCTGGAGCTCGTTCACTGTGCCGTTGGTATCTGCCTTGCTGGATGGGTTCATAGTTGCGTTCGTTGGTCGAGCAGTCGTTGAATTTGGAAGACAATGATTTGTCGGAGAGGAGCCAAGTTCAGATGCAGACTTGTTTAGATTCGAGGCTTCGAAGTGCCATCACAATAGGTTTGAAAGCGAGCTCATATATTCTTATGTAGTGGTGTTGTCGCGCCTGTGTCCGACACAAATCATCATTGGGCAAGAATAAGAGGGTCTCTTTCAAAGCCCGGAAATCGGCTGAGGGTCTCATCTTGGACTCGTCCATAAAATTTCACCAGGTGATTGGGGGTCTCCGGGAGGGACTTGAGCAGCCCTAAATGTCTATTCCACAGTGGCGCTCAACCTATTCACGACTATGATATGCAACATCAATAATCGTCCAAACAACTCCAGTCTCGACTAGTTCTTCTGCAGATCAGGTTGAAGGAGGGTCTCAATCAGGGCTCGGCATTCGGCGGGCGCTTGGTGTGCCACAACAACAAGGCTGAAGACACTATCATACTAACACACCTGGACAAACATCGAACACGGGCCTAACATGCGACAGAGATCCGCAATCACAGGAAATGAATCCTGGCCTGCGGATTGACGAGGTTATTGGATCACATGCGAGGGTCTCAGCTGCGTTGGTCATCATTCTGCTTGGTGGGGGGTCTCACCGAGGCGGGAGCATAAATACGAGCTTCAGCATTCGACTGTGCTGCGCCACAGCTGTCCACCAGTCAATGAACTTCAGAAAACAGGTACGTAGTGGATGAAAAGTGCCTTGTTGTTAGCCTGAGGCATGATACATGATAGGCCACGATAGAGGGGTCTCAATCGCCTAGCGCGGCAAGGTATTGCCATTGGATGATGATGCGCCCCAGGGCTGAACCGCAGCACACACCGGTGCACAATATGCACGAGCCTGGTGAAACCCTGAGACCCCCATTTCGCAACCAATCAAAGTACAACGACTTTGCTTGTAGGCTGAACAAGCGCTGACTTGTATAAAAGGCCTGGTGTTCCAACCATTTCCTCCACAGCTGAGCACCGAACCCCAGACGCGCCCCCGTTTCGGGACTGCGTCTGAGGCTTTACGCCGTCAGAAGCACCTTCATTCTACTCCACATTTTCGTCATATCGCAGCCTTGGGCTCCCATTTTCATTCATCATATCGTTGACGTAGCGCGAGGCTACGGCTTCGCGCTTGTTCAATCCCGACAAACTCTCATGATCATCCAAACGAGAATTCCTGGTTCCTTCATTCGTGTCTTCGTTGGAAATCTTCTGCGTTCCCTGATGAATGGTTCACGCCTACACTACTAGAGTCAAGCAACTTCGGCATCGATAAGCTCGACGTATCGAATTTGTGGACCGACTCTATCGCCGTGGAAACCTTAGGTTCAAGCCCGCCACCTCCGCCCGCCTCACATTGCTCGCCTTTGCTCGGACAAGAATCGCCTGCTGACCAAGATGTGTTGTTCTCAGCCTCGAGCAGTCGAGGTTCTTCGGTTTCAGCAACTGCTTTGACAGGGACCTCTCCCGGCCAAACATCTGAAAGTCCCACAACAAGCAACGATCCAGAGATCTCGCGGTCCGTAACTCAGCAGCCACTGGCACCCATTTCTTTGCAATACGTTTGTAGGGAACACGGCTGCTCTCAGCGGTTCACTCAACGCAGGCAGCTAGAAAATCATCGAAGAAAGCACAAAATGTTCAACTGCGATGAATGTACCGCGAGCTACGCCCACCCGAAGAATCTTCGAGAACATATACAATCACAACACCAAGGTCTGCGATACTATTGCGGTGTTGATGGTTGCGGGAAGAGTATGGCACAAAAGAAAAACCTAGCAAGGCACAAGGCAAGCAAGCATGGGCTACCCAATAGCTCGTAGAAGCAGCATGAAGATGACGACGTACACGAAGAGTGAAGAGAGTTGAAGCTGAGCTATGGGCCATCGAAAGTGAACAGAGGGAAGTTGATGTGTAAGTCCCTGTTGACCCCATAGCTACAATTTGGAGACCGAGGCACATATGCTGACCGTGTGGTACAGATCGTGCACGATGGCGCACAGGCGGAGGATGTGGAGGACTCAGGACCAAACCAGGTGGCTCAGCTTGGCTCGCGAGCTTAGGAAGTTTGATGATCCCTGTCAAAGGTCACATAATACGTTTTCAATCTCATATTTCCTTTTTTTGGTTTCATCATACCATTACATACGTTGATATTAAGACATTGTATCGAGATTAATCGAAGCTGTCGCCTGCTCATTGTCCTCGCACCTTGTAGCGAGTTCCAAAGATTCATTGATGATTAAGCCTCATTCGCAAGATGAAATTTACCCAGGCCCACTCTCATGTGTGACTATAAATTCCAAAGGAAGACTACAACAATAGCTTCGAGAGTCATACTTAGACTTACTTAGATCGAGTGTGTGGAGAACTGATGAATTATAAGGCGGTTTTTCTTTGGAGATTGTGCCGCCAGAAGAACAGCACACATCTCAGTTGGCTTCGCGAGAAGTGCAATTAGTTTACGCACCAAAACCAATAGCCGCTTGTTGGCCAGTAAACTGGACGTCCGGACTCGAATCGCTTCGTCGGATTCGGTGCGAACAATGCGGCCTTCCCTGTGCTGAGACTCCATTGGCATATTTTCATGCAGCTCGGTGTACGTTCTGATTTCCTCGAGCTGTTCGGATATTCTTCTTTCGTCTCTTTGTTATCCGCTGCGTAATGGTGCGCGCATTCGTCCACGAAATTTTCGGGTTGGATGCATTCTGTAGGTGATCTCATTGGTCGAGAGATGGGGTCGCTTCATGCAAGCTGGTTGCGCTGCCAGAGTTGCATCGCCTCACGATGTTCAACCATTCCCTGAATTATTGACTGGAGGACTAAATGCGGAGACACTGTCCGAAAGTTTCGGTATCCCCACACTGCTTATTGGCCAGCATATAGGGTCTCATCGATCTCATTGGTCTACTCAGTGCCAACGCATGCAGTAAGCCAATTGCAAGTCAAATCGGCAGATCGTGCGTGGCAGGATTTGCAGCCTGTAACTTTGCTATGCTCACATGGGCATGAGATAGATACTGATTGCTGCATAAAGGCAGCCCTACGCTCGGCCACTTCAGACCTATGTAGGGTTCCCAGCTCACCCGACTCAATCTGACATTCGGACACCACCTCCTGTTATTTAAGATCCGGCTCTTGTTTTGCATACTACTCCGCGAACCCTGTGATATGGACGAGTCTTCTAACGTAGATGATCCGATTGGACCATTTGGGCAGTCATCATGGAACTTTCACTCTTACCCTTTTGCATCGACACCCGGATCGACACCACGCTCGATGCCATATGGCTCGGGAAGGTACTCATACATACCAAATGAACTATTACAATCTCCCCAGGACATGCGGTCCTATCGCAATCATGATATCGAGAACTCATATGGGCCGTCCAGGCCATCGCCATGGAACCATTTACACCTAGCATCGACATGCAGCCCAGAACAGCATCCACTCATAGCAGACGACATTCCGGACGTACTGCAGGATGAATGGTTCTCGGATCAAGCGCTCGAAGAGAGCAACATTGGCCTTGGCCAACCCTCCCAGCTCGGACCACCACGAGAAGGTGTTTCCTACGAACCATCAGGAGCCGAAGGGCAAAGTGAAGTCCAACATGGAGATTATGTGATCTGTGGCCGGTGCCCACGGGAGTTCCCTGGAGCATATCGTGCTGGGCACCTACAGCGACAAAACAGACCGCGCCACGCTCCCTGTTGTAGGCATTATCTCAACTTCTCGTACCATCTGCTCGAGGGAGAAAGACCGCCAGCGGTACCTCAAGACCTTCGTCTAGAGGAGGAAGGAGCTGGGCTGTATTCTCTCGCGTCTAACATAAAAGCACAATATTCCGAAGTAATCTAATTCACCTTCGATGGATCTCACAACTGCTTCTCAACGCCTCCCATCCAGCATCACGAAAGCAACTTCATCTCAAGCCACATACCAACGCATTGCACCCGCGCCGAAGCGTGTTCAAGGTGCAGAAACGACAAGTCCCACCCCACGATCAGGTCGACCACATTGAGTGCAAAAGTCAAGATTCGTTTGCAATGTGCCAGGCTGCTCAGCCAATTTTGCCGCCCCGAAGAATTTGCGCGAGCACAAACAGGCGGTGCACCAAGGCATTCGGCACCCGTGCGACGCCCCGGGATGTGAAGCTGTCTTTCCGCAGAAGAGAAACCTGAAGAGGCACAAGGAGAAGATGCATGCTGCGATGCGATGATAGTTATGGCGTTAACAATGTGGAAGCGGTTGAGTGAGTATGTATTTCCTGTACTTTGAAACTTAGCGTCACCGCTTTGTATGTTTTAGTCTACCAGATCTTGGAAGTGCTCCGAGAAGAGATCGACTGTGGTTATGGCGTTCGTGGCGTTCAGGATTAGGTCTGGAAGGCTCCAGAGGTAGGGGCGAATTGGCGTATTTTCTTGCTGTTGTTCCTTAGCCAGGACCTAAGATTCACCCTGATGTATGCTTTCCACTATGAGCGCTCTAAGACTGCTAAACCTATTGTGACGTCGCTACTGCTTTGTCTGACCTCGCATCTCCCGTCTGCTCGTGGACTGACTGCCGATGTTTTGTTGTTAGTATCCTGGAGAAAGAATGTACCACAAGCTCGCAGCAAGCAGATGCCAGCAAGTGTGCCTGAGAGAATTGTAGCCCCGCAAATATCGGCATCATGCACATATTCGATGGAGCGATGGAACATGAGAATGGCCTCGTTGCTCGATGTCGGCACCTGAGGCTGAAAGTATGCGAAAGACGCCCCGGAGGCATTGTCTGGGTGGCCATACACGGCAGGCCGCTGCGCCACCACCTCACGGCCAGCGAGGGGGTCTCAGTCACCGGATCGCACCCTGACCCTTGTCAGAATCCTAGAAACTGATGGGGTCTCATGCGGCTGAGACAGAACGCCAGGTCGTTGATTGGAGAGAAGCTCGCGAGCCGGCAGGGGAAAGGTTTGGAGGACGCGCACGGACGAAGCAACCAGCGATCACCGAAGAGACCCCTTTGGCGACCAATCACAATTAACCAGCCGCATGCGCATAGGCTGCTGCATTTATGAGATCTCAGCTCCCCGACTTTGCAATGCCATTGCAACTCGCACACACTTTCTTGACATCGACCCTCAATTCAGACTCTTCCCGCCCCCCAGCCCGTGGACCATCACCGACGACGTAGCGCGAAGCTACCTAGCTTCGCGCTGCTTCAATCTCGACCGAACGCCATGATCATCTAGATAATTATCCCAGGCTCCTCCAATCGTGTACACAGTGGCAGCTTCCATGTTGGTCAGATGACTGGTTCTCTGATGCGGCACTGGAGTCAAGCAACCTTGGCCTCGACCTTGTTGACATATCGAACTTAATAGTCGACAATTCGTTCATGCCCGATCCTGTTATTACCGGACCTTCGACTTCTGGTCGCCAACCTTCACAACTCTCGTCAGATAGCTCTTCAGAGGTCGATGACTTTTTGAACGAGTCACCAACCCACGAATCCTTTGGTGCAGCTTCTTCGTCTCAGAGGTCGTCGATGTCCGCCTCCGTCAGTCCGCCCATAGCCAATCTTCCTGGCTTACTTGCTCGCTTGGCCCCAAAGTTCGAACGCTCGCAGCACGAGCAGCAACTTTCCCAAGGGCAAACGAAGAGAAAAAGTCGCTTCGCCTGCGACTTTTGCGATGCAAGCTACCCTCATCGGAAGAACCTTCGCGAGCACAAGCAAACCAAGCATCTACGACTACGCTACACCTGCGACGTTACGGGCTGTTTGGCATCGATGGCGCAAAAGAAAAACCTTGCGAGGCACAAGGCGATGAAGCACACGAATGGTAACCGACACCTGTCGCAAACAGGCAATCTGGATCTCAACATGAACCGATAGTTCGACTACAAGAGCAGGTCAACGTCAACAGCCGCAGGCTACAACCACTACAACGACGCAATTGGAGGTGAGGCGGTGCATGCAAATTCCTTTTCGTCAATCCCTTATATCACACTTGATCCCCGCCTTCGTTGGCACCATGGGGCAAGTATTTCTCTTCTTGACGAAAGTCGAACACTCGTCCCTGCCTGCTACCACCGGGTGGTATGTTGGGCATGGACGTTCGAAATGACGTCTTCAATGTGTGGTTTCGTCGATGTCGTCATGTCACACTTCAGGAGCATCACCAGCCAGCAACTGCGACGCTGGATACAACCCAGCAGCTCCTGTCGGCGTGACTTGAAGGCACCGGCAAACACGCACTTGAACTGCCCCACAGCCGCCTCACTGGATGTCTGTGGCGGATCGATGCCTTACTTCTTCCCTTTTGTCTTTCCTCGACCTTTGAGTCTGGATACTGCGTGTATGATGAACCCTTTCCGCTTTTACATTTGCATGCATGCACCGTCCTCTCTAGCCGGGAGATCTGATGATTCTTTTCCTACTGTTGCATAAGCGATGATGTTACGACTTTCACCCTATGTTTCAAGCAATGTTTTGTTTTGGTATAGAGAAGAACGGCTCACGCCATGGGAAGCTTTTGGTTTCTGTTTGTGTGTCAAGGGAGTTTTTGTCTGATCTTGGGAGACAGATATGGCTCCTGCCATCGGAGTTGCTTGATATTCCTTATTGGAGTTTTTGCGAGCGTCAATATTGTGTAGGGCCTAGCCAAACGCTTTATTTAGCTTTGTCCTCGAGTCAAAAGTCAAATTCATTCCATTATCACCCTGTTGTTTTGACCTTTTGAGCCCATCGCCAGTGCAACGGATATGACGATCTGATGGTCAAAACACTTAATCGCAGGAGTTTGGGTGCCCCTAGATGATCTGAGACGCAGGTAAGGGAGCACGGAAGCATAGAAGCGATGTGTTGGAGCGCATGAATTGCACAAACTCAAACGACGACTGCTGGTTGCAAGAGAACTTGTTCGCTTGATGATTCTGAGGTCAATCTCTCTTGTTGCTTCTTGAAGTCCTCTTGCTACCTCAATTCCTCCGTTTCGCGCTTCCATCTCCCAGCTCTTGTCGCGTGCTGAACGCTCTGTCCAATGACCTTTGTACACATTGCACCTGCTGCCAAATATCCCTTCTCTTTGTCCATGTCCGTGACTTGAGGCCATCTCCGTATCGTCGAGTCGAACCGAGCGGGAACAAACGAAAACAAACAGTAACAGTAGTTTGAGCTTGAGCACACAGGCATTATGAAGAAATCCACTTACCGCGGTGAACTGATACACAGACAAGCGCATATCGTTTGGGTTTGTACTCGCAGATGGATTGGCACCACAAGCCTCGCCAGTGTTGCCTCTGCAACCCTGTCGGGTACCACCAACGCCAACTGCGCCGGCGATGCACTTAGAGTTGTCTGCATCGGCAATTCCGTAGGCCGGCGGACCAGTACTTGTGCCATTGACTGCGAGTGTGGTATCACACCCTGCACATCGCATTAGTATGAGACAAGCAAGGGAGTCAACTGTGCAGACATACAGCATTGGTTATCGTTGGTAGCAGCGACGTTGTAACCGCGATTCAGGGCAGTGCATTGGTTGATACACTTGACGGCACCATTGGGAGATTGCTGGATCATGTATCCGTTCAATGTACGAGGAACGCCGTAGACTCCATTAAGCCACTGCGTCGAGGTACCGTCGGTGGCGGTCGAAGAGCCGCCGGTCACAAGGTCCCATCTTATGTCGCTGTCACATTGTAAGCTATATCCTTTGAGAAAATACGAGGAGTCCCTACGCGTAACATCCTTTAAATTTCCAATTCGAGGGCAGCGCGGAATCGGCGATCTGGACGGGGACAGCATTGGCGAATCTGAGTAGAGCTGCCCCGGCCAATAAGTAGCCGATGGCTTTCATCGTTTCGAAGTGTGTCGGAGGTCGTCAGAAAAGGAAGGGGGAAGAAGAGCAAAAACGAAGGGGGGGAAAGGTGAAAACAAAAAGGGACAAAAACAGGAACAAGCGTGCTTTTTGGATGAGCGTAGACAGACAAGTGAGGGTGTAAGTAACGATCGAAAGATGAGTGTCAGTTTGGGAAAGCGAAAGAGAGGCAAACGAGAGTGCAGATTGAGTGGACTGAGAGTACGATATACTTATGTTGCTGGCAGGCATTCCTGTGCCAAGCAGGACGCGGCTCCGTACGCAAGGAGAGCCTAGATTTAGCACAACTTCACGGATGTCAGCCACTTGAACAAAGGTCACGCAGGGACCCGTCATCGAACAAGCAGTTCTTGGAGCAGCGGATGTTGTCGACCAGGCTCTGCTGGGGCGCTCCGCATGTTGCTCAACATCTTCGCTGGCTGTTCTATGGACAGTTGTATTTGCACACGATATAGAGCTGCGTGTCCTGCGTCTGTTGCACAGCCCTTTAATGGAGGTGGTCTATGCCATCAAAGGATATAGTTGATGTTCTCCGAAGGGAGGGAGAGGCGTAGGCACATTCTTGATGACCCAGGTACCGGTGCCAATGTGCCCATGTGCCAATCAGCTGTCGGACCGATAGAAGACGTTGCATCTAGCGGCCAGATGATGATAACCCAGCGAGCTGTGAAACATTGGATTTGGAGTGCATCGGAAAGGAGGAATGGCGATCGTCTTGTCGCTGCAATTAGGATGACGTCGCTTAGTCATCCATTTCGGCGCATCGTGAACTTTTGGCGATGGAGAACCACGACTTCAACATGACGACAATCATGCCGCTCACATTCCTCCGACGCCTTGTACGGCCGTCAGTACTCTTCCAGTCGCCTCTCGCGGCTTCCCGGACAGCGCAGCCCTCGATCGCCGCCTCGGCCCTTCGCAATGCTGCCCCGTTTCTCCCATGCAGTCCCACACCCGCATCACGAGCGCACAAATGCACATTGATACAAGTACTGCGACAAGGCAGGATATCACAAGGCGCGCGAAAACTGCGGTCGCCGCAACTGAAGAACCGGCCGGAGCTGAAGGGTGTTTGCTTGAAGGTCGGCACAACGAAGCCTAAGAAACCCAACTCTGGGGAGAGGAAGATTGCGAGGGTGCGCCTGAGCACAGGGAAAGTCATCACAGCGTACATTCCGGGCGAAGGTATGGATTAGACCTGGGCGGCCATGGTCGGTGGGAATATGAGCTGACTCGAGAGGCAGGCCACAATGTGCAGCAACATTCAGTCGTAATGGTACGAGGAGGACGAGCGCAAGATTGTCCTGGTGTGAAGTACCATTTGGTACGAGGAGCCCTGGATTTGGTAGGTGTCGCGCAATGCAGGCTCGAAATTATTGCTAACGCAAAGTAGGGTGGTGTTGGCAACCGAATTACATCAAGATCGAAGTACGGAACGAAGAAACCCAAGACGGCGGCATAAGAGAATACTGTACGAACAAACAAACACATGTAACATAACGTTAGCACCAATGGCGTTGAGAGTGGTTGTGAATCACAGCATCACGCATTTGGCTGGGCTTCAAGCTTAAACGCTTGCACTGTACGGTCACTGGTCCTCGTTCTCCACGTGCGGCGTATTGGAAGCAAATGGCACGCAAAGGTGATCTAATTCTAAGCTTGTACTACTGCTACAACGCATCACGACCCTCAACTATCGGATGTCTAGGTGCGGTAGTACAAATACCTAAACATGGTCGGACTAGTTAGTCAAGCATTCAGGAAGCTCAGGAACATTCTACCCTACCAATCGTCATGCTCGAATATTTGCCTAGAACGACTTGGATGCCCGCAAATTTCGTATTCCTCTCCGCAAGCCACCGCTCGTACTACTCTACAATACGAGCTGAGAGGATCATTAACCAGATTATACCCGCAGGACCTCACATGCGCATTCGGGAAGCAAATCCGGGGAACGATGCAAGGGAGGCGACTAGAAGAAAGTCTTAACGCTACTACAGCGCAACGTTGATAACCTCGTGTCTCTCCATCGGCTCTTCACATCGGTTGCGACGTTCACGATGTATCTCACCATCCTCACCGCACTCCTCGCCGCACTCTGCTCCACGTACATGCCCTCATCCCACCCTCCCCAAGCACCGTCGAATTGACAATATCGCAGCACCCACGCCGAACCAATCCCGCAACCAAAACCCACCACATGCCCCTGCTACACAGCAACAAGCTACATCTCCGACCCCTCCTGTCCGATTTTCACACCCACAAGACCATGCATCGTTCCACTATGCCTGATGCTCACGTACGTCGCCTCCTCACATCCTGCCCACACCCAATGCATGACCATGCTCAATCTTGACAGAACAACGACTCTCCCTGGCCCCAATACCGCCTGTCCCACCACACCCACTAGCACGTCCCATCTCCCCTGCGAAACCGCCTGCCCTAGAGGCTGCGGCACCTACACATCCACGCTCACCTACTCGTCCTCCTGCCTGCCGACAACAACGCCACCTGCTCCCACCATCACTGCGCACTCGCGACCTTGCTTCTCGCACACGACTACCATCTCGGGAAAATGTCCCGAAGATGGTACCGTGTGCCCGCCGCCGGATTGCATTTACCTCAGCACAACGACTGTGCCGGCGGGGCCGGTGCTGGCGTGTCCGACGACGCCGACGGTGACGGTTACGCGGACGAGGACTTGTTTGGGGAGGTGTGATGGTGCATGTGGGACGCAGTGGAGTACGGAGACGGCGACGGGTTGGTAGGATCCGTGATGCGGGACTAGTGAGGATCAAGGGAATGGATTCAGAGGGCGGAGTGAAGGTGGCTGGAGAGAAGACGTGGTATTAGAAGCATGGCTATGGAGGTGATGTTCAAGTAAAATATAAATGTAGAGAAGCAAGCAAGTGCCCGAAGCCGCCAGTGCTGTTCTCGACCCTGTACTGTGAAGGGCAAGGGAGATCGAAGAGCTGACAGGTGGTCCCATGCGAGATGTAAGGACTGCAAGAGCTGGAGCAGACGATAAAGACATGTAACCGCGGGCATCGCAAGAGATAAAAAAGATAGTCCGCACAAGTATGCATCACTACGAGCAATGACTGGCGAAAACATGGAAAGAAATCGAGCTCGCCGACTCAAAGTAGCCTTCCCTTCCCCTTAGCACCAGCCGCAGGACTCAGTGGCGGAAACTGATCCTCTTCAATCTCTTTCCTACTCGCTTCCTCGGCAAGGCTCAGCTGCATGGCGAATTCAAGGTCGGAAAGCTCTTTCTCATTGCTGGCTCCAGCAGCAGCTTTGCGTTTTCTCGAAGGGCTGTCCTTCGAGCGAGGCGACGAGGCTTTCTTGCCCTTGGCGTACTTGATGGGTATGTCAAACGCGGACGGCGGAGTAGAGCTGGTTTCGTACAATGCGGATCCGCCGCTTTCACTGAGCGAGAGGCGGATGGCCTCGGCGATTTCAGCATCGAGCTCATCATCACCTTTGAGGTTTGGCGAAGAAGGCTGTCCGACTAGACTCGGCTCCGGTGTGACAGTTTCGCTGCTCAAGACGCTACTACTCTCGCTCTCGCGACGGCGCTTCTCCTCGGCTTCTAGACTCTCTTGCGAAAGCATCGCAGCATAAGCCAGTGCTTCTTCCTCACCGAGTAGCTCAGTGCCAAAGCGGCCGGCCAAGCGATCAGCCTGCTTGCGACGCTCGACTTTCTCACGCTCCAGCTCATACTTCTCGTTGGCGATGTAGTTTTTGAAGTTCACTCGCCCTGTACCCGAGAAACGCTCGACAGTATTGTTGCTTCCTCGTTCACCACGTCGAAGTCTGCGTTTGCTGCTCTTGTACTGATCGGCTGCTGAAGAGCTGTAACTCCAGTAGTGCAAAACGTTTCCGAGCGACACTGCTCCACGCAGTACCGTTGGGTCGGGGTCGAGACAAATGGCACCGGCAGCAAACATGTTGATGCCTACTCCTTGTACGGAGGCTTGTGCCTGCGCAATTTGCCTTCGCGCACGAGACTTGAAGCGCGAATGCAAGGTACGGATTGGCGACATGCTTGATGCAAGTGGATCCCACGCTTGAACGATGCCATCGTTGCCGCCAACAATGAGATGTAGCGCAGACATGGCCAGACATGAGATCTCCGGCGACTCGGTATAGATGATTCTTACAGGCTCAACGTTGTTCGCAAACTCAAATGAGCGTGAGACTGGCGCGCGGACATCCCAGACCAACACTACACCTGTCCTCGTCCCAGCGGCAATGAAGCGTGCACGTTGACCAGGTATGTCAGAAGGAGAAGCTGGCTGACTTGCGATCGACATGGGTGAGGCGTAAGGCGAAGACGCTGTAGAGGCTGTAGAGAAGCCCAAAGCAGGGTCTTCAGACATTGTCAGAGTAGCGAAGGTCGAGATATCCAACGTGCTGGACGTCACTTGCGTGCTCTTGAAGCCTCCAAAAGTAAACTTCGAGCAACGCCACTCCTCGACGAGGTCTGGCCTTTCAGGTGAACTTGAAGACGACCTGTATGACGACCGACGCATACGTTGAGACAATCCAGCATGGTCAGGCGTGCCTGCACCGGATCCTCCGAACAAAGACGTATTCTGGGACGGCTGAGGCGTAGTGATGCGCGTGGACGCCGTTGTACTTTTTTCTTTCTCATCAACTTTCACACGAGTGAAGCGCTTGATGTCAGCAACCTGTCCTTCATCAAGGCCACATTCGACGACGACCATAGCCTCACCTGCGTAGTTACCATCATCGCCGGCAAAATCTACCTCAAGGCGCCGGCGCATGTCCCATCCGAGACAGGCTTTCCGAAAGTCCTTTGGTGGTTTGCGAAGGTACTGGTGAATCTCCCGAGTCTCCGCGACGATCTGGTCCTTGCTCAAGCACATGCCGTCCCAAGACGTGCGAGGCGAGTAGCTGCCATCAACCTCAGCATCGCTGTATGGATCAGGTCGTGCGGTGCGTCTGCTCGGCTCGACGACGTTCCAATAGACGCTGCGGCCTGTGCGCCAGGCGAGATACTCAGTTTGCTCTTCAACCGCTCCCTTAGCAACCATGCTGCGAGTGGGAAACTTGGTCAAATAAAAGAGCTCGCCGAGAGCGTTCAGTGCTACGGCCCAGATACGGTTCTGTGCTTGCCGTTTCAGTGAGTACTGCTCGTCCACAGCAATGGCGATGATGGGTACACCGGGGCTGAGCACCCAACGGGCAGTCAACTCACCGCGCTGTAACCGCGATGCACGAAGGCCATCCGTGCCGAGACTGCAAGAAGTAACGACGCCAGCGGCGGAACCCATCATTATGCCGATGACGCCCTCAGAAAGTGATGGTATGGTGCTCGATTTGGCAATCCACACACTGCAGATGGCGCCACCATCGAGACCCAGTTTAGGAATGCCGACCTCTGGCATAGTGAACTCGGTAGGTTCGGCAACAAAACGGCCGCGCATCTCCTCGACGCAGCGGTAGTAGCACGAGCCTTCGGGACAGCCCTGACCGTAAATCATACCGTATGGCTGCGACACATCCATGACATTCGGGCGCCCAACGACTTCGCCAGAGCCAAGGCCCCACTCTGCAACGCCTGGAAAGCGCTCACAGAACTGGCCATAGAAGTTGGGATCGCTTTGACCCCAGGGGTCCACCTTGCCTGTTGTTGGGTCGCTGCTGGTCACCATGCCAACATCGTCAGCGCCGTGAATGAAGCGCGGCATTCGCTTGTTGAGGCCGGATCCGAAGGTGGCATGTAAGTGGTTGACGATGGTGAAGGTCTGGGCGTTGTACTCGAGGAAGGGGGCCGCAGTCTGCAACTGTCCAGCGCGAGAGGGCGCCGTTGAAAGCTGGACAGGCTTACCGCGGGCCATGGACCTCAGCAACCTCGTGCGCAGGATGTACTCGCTTCTCCATGATGCCAATGCTGTGAGCCTGGTGAACCTCCGCTTCTCTGACCGCACCACATCGCCCGTATTCTCTAGCGCCGAGCGGATTGCCGCATCTTGGAGAGCAAGAGGCCCCGGGAAGTAGCGGCCAAAGGCAACCTGCCAGGCATGTGGAGTTGTGACTAATTCATTGAAGCGGCGCGAGACAAGGGACACGGCGGCGAGGTCGTTCGGCGAGAGATGGGCAATGGCGTGAATCAAGACCTCTGTGCTGTGTCAGCAAGTTGGACCAGTACCGTAAAGACGCTCGAAGCCTCTGGCACTCACCATTGGGCAGCTTCGCTATCGGAGAGCTTTTATCGTCGGGCTTCCTGGTGGTCTTGATGACCTCGAATAGGGGCCCTTCAGCGGGCTTTCGCGGTGACTTTACTCGTGCGTTCTCGTATTCGCTGATCCGGTTCCTCGGCGGCGGGGTGTTCCCGTCAACAGGCCTCAATCCGAGGGCCTCCGCCGTGCTCCCATCATCGCTGGTGGCGTCTGAGCGCGTCGCGTCGCGTCCGTCGCCGCCGTCCTGTGGCTCAGGCTCTCCCCGCAGCTCACCCGAGTGAGGCTGCGCAGAGTCCTGCAAGTCATCATCGCGGAGCTGTCCATGCTGGGAGGAAGGTGAGGGTGAAGGGTTGGCTTGCTGGGAGGGAATGTTTTGGGATGCGTGTGCGGGCGCTGGTTGCATAAAACGTTTGGAGAGACTGGTGGGGTATGCCGTCGACCGAGCTCAACCGTGATGCTCAGTCAGTGATGATAGGATGCGTGTGCGGGAGATGGATCGTCTGGTGGTGTTGTGGTTCAGGGTGGGCGTGCGGAAACGAAGTTTTGGATGACTCGGGTTGCTGCTTGGCGCGGCTGCACGACGATGACGATAGCCACTTGCGGAAAAGCTGGGAGAACGTGGGGCTAGAGCTCTCAAGACACAAGCGTGTATGGAATTAGTAGACCCACTTTTGCATGCTCTAACAAACACCAAGCAATCATTAGTCCTGCATTGAAAGTCTCGTGTAAACATGTGGGAGAGAATATGCTTTCCGTCATGCACTTATCAAATTGCATACAATGATATCTACACGAAAGACAAAGTGTGTATGTGAAGTGAGACACCCATCATGGCACATAGAGCCGTGAGTAGGCTACCACGTTCGTCCGGCAACAAACACATGCCGTGTAATTTTTCGATGCGAGGCCCACACGGCAGTCATCACACAACGACAAGCAACCACACGGCCAAACAAGTACTGTTCGCGGTGACAATTGGCAAACCACGCACTGAGGCCCTTCAGCACCCATCCCCTCCGCTCCGGTGTCCCAGCTGCCAGCCGTACTTTGACCAGTAGGCGCTACCGCTGCGCGACGATTGAGAATGTAGTCTTCAAGGAGCTCTTCCTCCTCTTCCGGTGTCATCTTGACTGCGTCGCCCATCTTGTACCGTGATGTTGCCAGGATCTTGGCTTCGTCGCGCTCCTGCATCTTCCTGTACTGCGACCGCGTAAGCACCTTGGAGCTCTCCAAATGGCGAGCCAGCAGCCGCGCTTCTTCGCGGTCTTCGTTCGTCTTCGGGTCCAGAAGATGTGAGAGTCGCGCGAGATCCATGGTGAAATCTGCTGAAGGTGTTGATTCTCGACTTCGTTGGTACGTGTCACGAGTCGGCGTGAGCTGTCCACCATCCTCATCTGACCACTCGCCGTTATCTGTCGTTGTTGCGAAAGATATTACACTCGTGGTATCATCGTCTTGTGGTGGAACATAATCACTGCTGGCGTCGACGTCGCCCCACCGACCTCCATTGCGCCACCACGAGTACAGATAGTCGTTGAGGCGTTCCTCAGAGTCATCTGATCCCGCCTCACTATAAAAGCCACTTTGCCGCAGTCTGTCTTTTGCGAATGTTTCAACATCAAACTCGGCGCTCGGACGAAAGCGAGTCCTGTCGTCCATTGTAAGCCATGGTTCAGGAGCTGGCTTTGGTGAATCCTGGGTGCCTTGAGCAACGAACATGCGGGATTTGTTGGGCTCGTAAGGGCCGGCCATACGTCTCAACCATCTGGGCCGGTAGGCTACCCGGAGTCTCCTCAACATCGAAATGGTCAATCGAGCATGGATTGCCGCTATTAGTTTCGAGATGCTTCGGAAGAACTGGTAGGTTAAGAAGAATCGGCTTCTACGTTGTGCCAGCCCAGCTGGGTCATTCCGGCCTCCAACTCTAGCGGAGCCGGAAGGGCCCGTCGCGCCTCGAGCCTTGCGCTCATGAGCGTAGCCAGATGTTACGTATTTCGTCGGAGTATCGCTGTCGGAATCATCTGCTACTTCGACACCGGCAGCGAGTGTCCCGCCACGCAACTCTGGGGGAATTTTAGTCAAGCTCTGCCGAAAGCGCCTTCGTCGGGTGACAATGTCCTCCAATCTTTTTTTCTCAATCCATGTCATCGAGTGTACGTTTACTTTCGTGCCTTCGTTCAAGAAGACGGCCTCACTTGCCGCAGTTAATACCGTGAAGCCCACCTTGAGTATTGCCGTGTAAAAGTCTTCGTTCCAGTTAACAGTTAACGGCGTGATCGATGAAAGGTGTATGTTGGCATGCAGATTGTTGTATGCAGCTGCGAATCGATCGCGCCATGTCATTGATTCTGGTTGTCCAGGTGGCGGTGAAAGCACAGTGATGCAAAGAGCCACAAGATAAATCAAGCCACAGGCAGCAATACCAATGAGAATGAGGAGATGAGGTATGAAACCGACGATGCAAACAGTTGGAAACCTCAAAATACCCACAGGCGACGCATTAGGATCGACCACCCGGCCAGCAAGCTTCGTAAAACTCCACGAGAAAGTGGCCATGTAAGCAAGGCCCCATATGGTCGTGGTAATCAGTCTATATCTTGACCGAACGCCAGCAATGGCGAGAGTGTTGGACGTGAAATGACTGATGCTCGTAATCAGGGATATGATCAACACCTCGGGCGGCACATTGGCGATTTGGTTCAGTTTGGATCGAGCCATCATGAACGACGTCCCATCTGGGGTGAAGACCTGTCTAGGCTGGAAGAAGCGAGCGGTGTCCATCACCAGAGGCTTTGTAACCACGGTTTCAGCTTCCGCAAAAGCAAGCGAATGCTCGAATATGGTCATGCCGGCTTCCTGGACAGGATGACGACCCTGGAGGGCACACGACAGCGTCTCCACAAACTGGCTGAAGCCAATAGACAGGAACAAGGGCCACAAGACAGCAAGCGAGCCTGATGGGCGCGTAGACTCGGCATCAGGCGGGAGCATGTTGGCCGCCCTGCACGAGTCCTCGGTAGTTTCCCAGAAGAGAAGTGCAGACGATACCTGCCACAGGTAGCCTGCTTCTCCGGCAAAGTCTGTTTCCAGGCGTCTGCCAGGAGCGCCATACTGCATCTCAGACCATGCAGGCGAGGACTGGCATCGCATGACCTGAAGCACGCCTTGTATTTGGTATACGAACAGGAGCAGGGGCGCAATGTATATGGCGAAGCGCAGGTACATGCGGTTGAAGGAGAGAGGAATGCGACTGGATGCGTAGAAGTGCGTTCGATTGAGGAGGATGGCCTGGTAACGTGATTAGTGTTGCAGTGCGAGCTGAAGCGATGTGACACTCACTATGGCGAAGGTCGCAATTGCCCACTTGGACGTGATGTAGCTGAAGAAGCTGGCAACGTTCTTCAGCGCCTGAAACAGTCCAATCTCATCTTGCGACGCAGCCAGCCCAGAGGCAGCAGCAGCCGCAGATTCCTGTACGAACTTGCCCGCAGTGGCTGCAACCGTGGCATTCGTGAGATTGGCCTTGGTGGGCTCCGCGATGACGCTGCCGCCGGACCACACCAGGTCTCCAAGCGAGCTCGCCTTGGAGAACAGCCGAGGAAAGACCATCAGGAGATCCGCAGGCGAGGGCAGGTAGGAGCTGGCGTTGGCGAAAGCTGCCGGAGCCTCCATGGCGGCGCAGGGTGCGGATACCCGAGTGTAGGATGAAGGTGTGAAGGGATCGTCCGAGAGGGCGCACGTGGATCTCTACCGACGCCGCGGCTTGGTCATGTTCGATCCCGTACGTGCACAAGTACACGCCGAGCTTCACACCAGTGAGTGGTGTTGCGACGCTCTGGAGACGGCGTGGTTGCTGTCAGTCGTCATCTCGCGCCGAGGCGCACGGACGAACCTGCGGATGTCGCGAGCCGATCCAGCCGTCACAAGCGCGGACTTTGCTATCTCTGCCTGCGTTCTACAATCACTCGATATATATGTCGGGTCTTCCTATTACGCGTCAAATATTGCGAAAGAACGCGAAGCTACAAGTTGCAAGACATGGTTCTGATACTACAATTCTCCGTCTGGACCCCTTCTTTGTGTTCTCTTTCTGCGAGCTGATATCAATCTGCTCGAAGCCTGCTCACTTGCCTCGAGCCCAGCATCTAACCAAAGTTCTCCGTTTCTGACAGTGTTCCCCTAATCCAGCCAAAAAAGACTGCCTAGTTGCAGACGAAATATGTCCCCTGCAAGGCATCATGCAGCCGGGCAAGGACTCCACCATGCCAGGTCCGGAAGTCCTCCCACTCATCCTTGGGCATGACCGTCGAGAGCATGTTTAGCCATCCGCCAACGATCAAATCGGCATAGTTTGCCTCTTTGCCCTCGAGATACGGTCCCGACTCATGGATCGTGAAGAGGTGGGCCAGTGAAGTTAGCCCCGCTCGGAATGCCGCCATCAACCGCTTTCTCGCGTCGCCTTGGATGTTGATGTCCTCCCACGAGTTCAGATGAGCGCGCTTCACCATCTGAGCTTTTGCCGCCTCGGCTGTGCTTGGATTGAAGGGAAGATAGTAGCCGAACAGAATCATGTTGGCGGAGAAGGTGGCGTCGATGTGTGTGTTGAAGTTAGCATACGCCGCATTCTGCTTCCCCTCATTGAGACTCAGGGGTGCGAAGAACATGGTATTCCGACTTGGACTCTCGTAATTGAGTCCAGTCAGGGTAGAATTCGGGGGAAAGAGGCAGCCACCAGAGTTTGGAAAGGTGTCCTCAAGATAGTTGGCGATGTCGAAGTAGTCGCCAATGATCTTGCCCGAGCGTTCCTTCAGCATGGGAAGCGTAAAAAAGTCAGAGCCATCGTCGAGCTTGCGAGTAGCTTGGCAATTGAGCCCTTTCCGAATATTAGGAATATCGAGGAGGTCGACCCAGGTCGTCTTGAAAGGGACACATTTGAAACCGAGCGCGAGCCGGGCCTTGGAAGGATTGGGTGCGTAGGAGCGGGGCTGTACAGGCGAAGCAATGTCGTAGAGCACCAAAGGATCCGAGTCTGACATATTGAAAGAGGTGGTGATGGCGATGCTCGTTCGATTATGAACGGACGGGATAGAGGTTGCAGTGCTTCGATCACGGTCTCAACAGTACCACCTGCACCAACCGACGGCCCGCGTGACTTGAGCCGCTCAACATGTGCCAAGCGGGCAGCTTTAACCTCAGGCACTTGTGGCTGAAGCTGCGGCTCCAGTTGATTCTGCATCAAAAGATTGGCTGAGGCAGGTTACACAGTGCGTTGCGCGTACACGCCGGAGAGTTTGGTCAACTGCAATTGCTGGCCTGCATTAGCCGGCCATAGGACTTCATGATCTGTAACGGCTTCACGACTCCCCGTAGGTAGCGCCATGCCATCCCATGAACCCGACCATATGAGCTTGTTTTCCAGTGAATGCCCATGTTGAAGGAGCGATCTTGCACATCTGCATGTCTTATCGATAGCGGCGGAGCGAGATGGTGGGCGATCGCCCGATCGGTCCTTTCAATGCTCTCACGTGACTCTCCACTATGCCTATCATCGCAGCATCTGTGCACACACTCGACTGTCCTTCACAAAGATTGCCACAGCTTACTGTCCGCATTTCAGATCTCACTGGTCTCTTGAGGAGTTCTGATGGCTACATTCGATGGACTGCCACCGTTCGATCTACCGCACCAACTGCTCAGCTGAGGCTTGGCCCTACGTCGTGGTTGGGCGCCTCGACACGGCCCTGTCCATGGATAGTTGCGGACCTCAGCTGTCACTCGAAGTTCGTTCTACTCTGCGAGTAATTCTCCAAGGCCGCTTATCGTGTACAGTTGTATAGTGCCTACCTTCATAGGAAGTTCTTGCACAGTCACTCCCTAAGTTCTCCCTAAGTCTGCTCTTGCATCACGGGCATAGTGCTTTTCCACCGACTGTGTCCTGATAGTGCTGTTTGGACTGTTTAACAAATACACTTCTATCAACAGGGCTAGCATACAGCAAACAATGTTGCGCAATCGCTCTTCGGAGCTTTCCTCGGCTGTGCTGGCATTCGAACCACCATCTTGGTGGACAGCCGGTGATGTGCCCAAGTCAGCTCGCGTCACTCAGACTTTGCGCGAAGCATTCAACTGGAAGACACGATCGAAAGCCAAGGCGACACGGCAAGCAGACCTGGACAAAATCGCCCTTGCTTATGCTCACGCCGAGTTTTGCGAGACGTGCACCACTGGTCGTCAGATGACCTACAACCATGAGGTGCACCCAGCAGAATTACTCCGGTCGGCTTTAGAGGGTCGCTGCGCGGGATGCCTGCTGCTCTGTGGGATCTTGAATTCGTACGCATCTGCCGTTGCCGATGGAAGCCTTTCGGCCTGGCGGCTGTCCAGCGACGAGCCATTGGAAGTCGAATCATATGGCGCGTCCATCATATTCCGCACTGGCCTCACATTAAATGTCTTTGCAAGGCAAAGTACGTATTGGAGTGTGGTCTCGACAATGTCTGACGTTGATTAGGATGCGAGAGCCCCTGGTCTTTCCCTCTCCTGCCCAAAGCATCGAATGCTCCAAGTAATACAGGATCAGATGACACCGTCTCACGCACCTTGTCTTGGCTTCGAGATTGTACAGGCGGTGCTCATAAATTCTGCAAAGTCTCTCGTGCCCAATTACCCACCCGTGTCATCCAGATATTCGGACCGCAAAGCGTCCGACTACACGAGACGAAGAACGAGGTCGCAGATTACTTCTGTCTCAGCCATTGCTGGGGAAACAATGACTTCATAAGAACTACGACTGCCACTGTACACCGCTATCTGATGGGCATCGAGTGGAATACGTTGCCCCGGACATTTCAAGATGCGATCTCCTTCACCTTTCGTCTTGGCTGCCAGTACCTCTGGATTGACTCACTTTGTGTTATCCAGGATCAGATTGACGATTGGAGAATGGAGGGGAGTAAGATGTCGGAGATTTATTCTAACGCTCGTTTGACAATTGCAGCTACGGCGTCATCCGGGGCAGCGAGCGGCTGCTTTGGGTCTAATTCTAGATTCATCTCCACCGAGTACACGTACCCAGCTGCTGATGGTTCTCCCCAGAACGTATGTGTTCGAACTAAGTCTTCGCATTCTGCATGGATATATGGGCGTTTACCCCTCCTGCAAAGAGGATGGGCACTTCAGGAACGGCTCCTCTCACCAAGAGTTGCACACTTCGTGGAGAAAGAGGTCATTTTCGAGTGTAGGACCA
>TARA_R110002003_G_scaffold48_46_pt1 | contig 24283 bp, 22 predicted proteins | sample TARA_R110002003 | Tara Oceans TARA_R110002003 (sample SAMEA4396441) | marine metagenome | biome: Westerlies Biome; feature: [SRF] surface water layer (ENVO:00010504); material: water (ENVO:00002006), including particulate matter (ENVO:01000060) such as... | depth 5 m
GCTCACTAATAGTCACCCAACATAGCTACGTACCAGTTGGACAATGCTGGTGGTCGTTTGACGGACCGACACAGACTGTTATATATCGTCCAGTATCGAATGTTGAAGAGTTCAGATTCTACCTCATTGATATACGCTACTCCGCCAATTAAAACGAGCTCCTCAGTCATAGACGTTCGCCAGAACTAGAAGAGTAGTGAAACTGTCCACGGGGTTGAAAGTTATTTGTCCCTCGCCCTAGTGCTCTGGTGTGCGGGGGGTCACACCCTCTGCTCTCTCACACATTGTAGCCTCATACTGGCAAGATTCACCCTACTCAAATTCGCCAAGTTATTCTTCCCAGCTTCCAGTGCTGCAGTACCAAACGACGATTCTCAACCCCGTGGAGAGGAAACACTATGGCTCGTCAACCTGAGCAAAGCTTCCGCTTCCTGGATCTTCCCCCGGAGCTGCGTGTTATGATCTATAAAGAGATCAGTATCGATATACGCCATCACACTTTCCATACTCTACCCAAAGAGGATGTTATCTTCTCGACGGCCCCCAAAACAGGAGCAGCCATCACGCTAGTTGTCAAGTCGCTACCGACTTCACTTCTGGCTACTTGTCATCTCATCAATGTCGAGGCTTCACCCATCATGAAGCCTAAGATTGATGAATTGCGCAAGGAGCCAATGCGCTTCATCATTGACAGCATGAGCCTTCCACCCTTGTGCATCAACCAGCGCCTTTTCCCATACCTTGTCCGAAAGTACCAAGCGAGAATTAAAGACAAGAACGGTCGCGATGACGAGAGCGAACTGCTTGGTTGTCTGCGCGAAGACGTGCGAGATCTTTACCCAGGCCTCTCCACAGCTCGTGTAAACTCGCTCTCACAGCTAACATTACGGTGGGCTTCTTCTAATCACTATCGTCGTCCTGACACGGTGATGGTAGCGGTCATACCACTTACTGGCGGTTCAAGTGCATCACTAAAGCGTAGTATTGTGTATGCCGTACTTTCCCGTTTCCCGGGCACACGACTATTACCTCATGGTACACGCGTCGAGCACTTCATACATGGCGAGATTTCACAGAGGCTTGAGAGAGCCATTAGCAGTGCCGTCCGGTATCGACGAAGAACAGAGTGGTCTAACAACGATGTCAGTGACGTCGAGTGGAAAGAGGATTGGGAGGAGACCGCGAGCGTCTTTAAATAGACGGCGGTAAATAAGCTGCGCAGTTTTGTTCCATAGAGACGCCGGGATGCGTTCAACGATGTTTTAAACAATTGAAAGGATTTGGAGAGTATGCATATAATCGATCATGTGAGCGAGTTTGGGCGGATGGGGAACTGGGAGAGGACTCATTGAAATGCATTCCCGAATTCAACAAGGTTCAAGACACAGAAATTGCTTTCGGCGAAGCATGAGATAAGGAGAATAGACCACCTCGAGTATTGCAGTCTTTGCAGACGAGCTCTGCCCTTGAGATCTGGGGAAGTGACCATACCATCGGAGCGTGTAGTCTTAACGTGAGCTGGTGAAAGAGGGTAAGTGGCTTACAATGGCTGCTTCCAGCCTAGGTAGCCTGGAAACGCGTCTTCCTCTCACCTCACCGTCGCCACCTCCCGCAATTCCTTATAGCCTCTTGACCTTCCCACAGCAACTATCAACCACCCTCCTCAACAATGGCATCTCAACTTGAAGCTCCTTCGCAAGTCCAGACCAGGCCATGCCGCTTGCTTGCCCTACCGCCAGAACTGCGACTCATGATCTATGAGCGCATGGCGATGGTAACTACTCATCACACCTTCAGTCACCCTGTGCCCTCGCCGCCGGATGCCGTCATGCGCAACTCGAGCTCACGCATCACCCTCGTCGCCAAAGCTTTCCCATGTTCACTCCTGTCAACATGTAGGCTCATCCACAACGAAGCAAAGGCAGCCTTCGCACCGATGATGCAGGACTTGCGAATTGAACCCATGCGCATCATTGTCGACTCCGCCAGCTTCGGCCTCTTCTTCGGCTACGATTCTACATTCAGGGCGATCATGACTCACGCCAGCCTGTCTCAACAAGTCTTTCGGACCATCGCTGAAATACACCTAATCCGCTACTTCGCTCGATATTATCAGGATCCAACACTACGACTCGATGTTCTCGTTTCTCAGCTTTGCGTTTTCGCCGCAAGATGCTCCTGGTACCTCCATCATCGACGTCCAACATCCAGCATAGTAGCAATAACGCGGCACCCAGCCTGCTCGCTGCGGCCCTTCGTCCTGGGATTTGACGAAGCGATTCAGGACAATATGCTCATGACGGAACTACCCATGCCCATCGGGTTCATGCTACGAGAAGCGATTACGGACCAGTTTGATGATCCGCCGACAAGTGGGTATCCAGAAGGACTGTTGAGAACAAAGTTCAAGGATGCGATGACGCAAGATGCCAGATTTGAAATGAAGGGACTGGCATACCATGTTGCAGATGTGGAAGACATGGAATGGAGTGAAATCTGGGAGGAGAGCGAACATGATGTCTCTTAGGACACCAATCCAGACACTCTCACAGCGTCCATGTTAGCGAATTAATCTAGATCCCAAAGGATGCATTTGTCCCTTGTACTTGTAGGATTGTGGCGCCAAGCCATTGGCTGTGTGCCGCATTTTGACCCCATGTGGCGTCCTCCGTTGGCTGATATCGCGTCTCTCACATTTCGATGTGCTCATTAGATATCGGGTAAACGAGGTAGCCCTGGGAATTCTCGATGTGTCTTTATGAGGTGCCTCCATGAATAGCAACGTACCGAATGTCTCAGTCAACGTGGGGTCAACGCCAGAACTCTGCGCGTGCATGTTCTGTCTGAGATATGGACGAGGCTGAGGTTGGATTGACGAGGCTAGCATTTGTTGCTTGTCTTCTTGAACAAATAAAGTAAGCGTTGTACAGCTGCTCCTCTTCTAGCTTCTTGAGCGAACGTTGACGTCTCAGTCATCTTTTCTCCACATCCACTTACGATGCAAGTGCGAGGCTTGGGCAGCTCCTACCGCTGGACAAGGATGGCAAGGCTAAAACCTCAGGACTTCCAAGGGAATATACAGAGTTCCCCTCACGAGCGAGCCGACCGTCTCATCAAACAAACTTTGCCTGACCTCCTCCGACAACACAGCAAATCTCCAGCCCCAAGACAATATACAGATACAGAGCAATAAAAATTGCAACCTGAGCAAGAGCGACATTGGTGAAGAAGCTATCGATATTGGCGACGCGTTTCAGTCAGCGAAATTCAAGGCCGACGAGCACCAACTTGCAGACACCGCTGCCCATTCTATTGTGCACGTTAGAACTACACGTAGCAATGACTTAAGGTCCGGTGCTGCGGAAAAGACCTCCGTCGGGGCGTTGGTATCTTCCGACCTGTTTCGACCGGCGAGCTGCGGGTTAGGATCGAGGTTGTTTCGAGGTTAGAAGACGTGGATGAGGTAGGCCGTTGTAGAACTCCGACGAAAAAGGCGGAAGGTGTTGCGGCCGGTGATGGGTTGGTAGGTAGTATCTTGCGTTAGAACTCCAGCAACGCAAATCAGGGGGGCATGAAGAGTGTTTGACAACGAAGGTTTCGTATTCTGAAGCTAAAGTTCCATATTGACATTGAAGCGAAGTACATTCCCTCCCTTCTTCACTTTTGCTCTCTCCTTCCCTCTGATCATGATCTATATACAAGTCCCCATCCCCCTAAACCCCCTCCTAAGCGCAGCGAGCGCTTAGAAAGCGGGCTTAGCGTTCTTGACCAGCATCTCAAAGTAGGCCTGGTTCCACTGGCCGGCCTCAGGAGACGGCTTGAACGACTCCGTCTTTCCGCAGAAAGAATCGTAGCGGGTAGCCGACGTGTCCGACGTACCGTCGGACTCGCCGCCGGGCTTGACCCAGACGAACGAGTCGACGAGCGAGCTGCCGGTGCTGGTGGTCGGGCGCACACCGAAGCCGGCGCCGTTGATGTTGCACCAGTTGCCCCACTCCTGGCGCAGGCCGGACACGGCGTTGCGGCCCGTGTCGACGATGGCCTGGCCGGGCATGCCGGCGGACTTGAGCTCGGGCGAGAAGAGCTCGATGTAGAGCTTCTCGTTCTGGGCTTTGTTGTACTGCGCGTCCGAGGCCTTGGAGAACTCGCCTGGCACCAAGTCCCACTGGTTCCAGCCGGCGACGTTGGTGGCGATACCGCGGACCTGGCTGGGCGAGCCGGCGTTCTTGTAGACGGTGGCGAGTTCCTGGGCACCGGGCTCTGTTGGGGTTGTTAGTGGGTGAAAGGCAGGCGTGGGACACATGTGGGGAGAGGAAAATACGTACTCAGGTTGTCGTTCCAGCCGAGCCAGCCTCCGTGACCAGCATCGATGTACATGGCGATGTTAGGCAAGTTGAGCTGCTTCAGCGCATACGCGACACCCTCACGATAACCGGCGGCGGAGTCCTTGCAGGTCTGGAGGTCGGAGTTGGTGACCAAGTTGGGAAGGGAATCGGGCTCGATGACCAGGGCAATGGCCGTGTTGGGGTACTTCTTGAAGATGGCAACAATGGCTGCGTTGACGTTAGTCCTTGAAAAGCGTGTATGCCTCTGGCTTCACTTACGGTCAATGTACTCGCTCTTGTAGGTGCTTACGCTACCAACGGGAAGCTCTCCGTTGGAGGCCTTAGCAGCGCAATCACGGCCGGGAAGATCGTAGATGACGAGAGCGGCGATCTGATCACAAGGAACATCCTTGATGCCATCCTCGACGACAGAGATCTTGGAACGGGTGTCGCTGAAGGCGTTAGAACCATTTTTGAACGAGAAAAGGTCCTTTTTGACTCACATCCAGAGGAAAGTTCCGACATCAGCGACCTTGGCGGCAGCAGAAGCCAAAGCCGGGTCAGAGATGGCCGAAGCAGCCGAGATGACCTCAGAAGAGTAGAACTTGTTGGCGTAGATCTTGCGACCAGAGAAGGGGTTGCCAGTAAGAGTGACTGGAGTAGCACATGCAGCGGCGGCGCGAGCAGTGATGGGACCATTTTCAACGGGAGAGGGAGCGGCGAGCACGCTCGAGGCGGCAGATGCCAGGACGGCAGCGAAGAGGCCCTTCATGATGTCGACTGATAGTGAGTGAATGTTTGGAGATGTCGATATCGAGACCATTGGGGATTGAAGAGCCTCTTATATCTGGCTGGCGTGCCACCTGGTACCATGGCATGTGCTCAGCGCCACCATGAGAGTAGGAAAGCCAACTCATCAGGAAGCAGGCCCGTATGCAGGGGTCGTAAATGGTGCTCCACGTCCGTGCAGCCTAGTCTTCGAGTGATGAGGCTTAAATGAAGTTTGAATACTGGTGGCAAGGAGGTCTACTATCGCTGCTTGAGGGTCATATGACATGGGTAAATGGTGTGGTCAGGGTCCAATTCCGCAGGTGGCGTCAATTCGGAGCTATCGGGGATCATAGGCTTTCCCCCCTCATCCATTAGTCTACTCCATGGCCGATAGTCAAAGTTGAGACGTGCTGTGAGGTAGAGAGCATACCATTGTGGTTTCTACCTCGATCGCGGCCCTCAGAGAAAGTTTTACGAACATTGTTCACTCGTGTCGATGTTTGTAAACAGCTTTGGCTTGAGGACTGCTCTGCAGGGGAGATAGATGAGTGTTAACTTGAGACACTTCTGACCTGCGGGGATGCTTACTTTCGGGACCGCTACCCCGCGAATCCCCACGCTGGGCATATTGAGCCTCTTCAGCCATTGGCGGGTGCGTATTTTACCTAGCGTGTCGTCCGGCTACGCCACGAGATGAACGCGTGAAAACGTGTGAACTGCTGAAATCGCAATCGCATGGTTTGAGAGAATCTCGCCAGTCATCGAGCTCAGACGACTCTGAAGATAGAAAATTGCGTGAAATGGTAAAGTAGCGCGGCTACGTGAAATGTTAGTGCTACTTTCTTGGGTATGCAGTTCGGTCTTCTCGCTGAGGTGCTTTGCCTACCTGCCGTCGCCACCAACGATCATCGCAATGGGAACGGAAGAGCGTACTTGACCACCTCCGTAATATAAAGTCCTCGATCGTAAATGAAGGCATCACACGCTTCAGACAAGGTAGCAAGCGGGTACACAGATCTGACCCATATTCTTGCCTATTGTGGGAGTCTTCTCGAAAGTCTCCATTGTACGCATGATAGTCCCATTTGATTAAGGACGATCTTGGGGGCTGTTTAATCATGCATTTATCCTGCTCGAGGCGACATTTGAGGGGATTGGCGGGCAGCTTACCAGGCTACCGTACGGTACTAAGCCTCGTCTGCGATGCGAAAGATGGCGTGATAGGCTCATGCGACAGTGATGTGCAAATCTGGCAGGCTTCTCGAAGACTCCTTCCTGGCGAGAAGGTTAATTGGTAGCGGTACTAACAACACGAGCAGTGTGCCGCGCGTTCGACGATCTGTCGGAGGTATACACCGACACAATTGGTGGTTTTGTGCTAGAGCAGAGGGACTTAGGAGTAACTTGCTCGTCCGAGGTGTTCGACCTTAGAATTGAGGTCGCTGTCATGCTCCGAAAGACGAATCTGGATATGAGAGATTGTCTTCAAGGACTGCCGAAGAATCTACAAATTCGAAGTGCTCTACTGTTGACTCGTTCTGCATGTCCGGACTTATGAGTACCGAAAACTGGCTGCCGTTCACGGGATACAGTATGTGGCAGCGCCAGTCGGTATTGACCTGCGAGCAGTCGGACTGAGGCTTTCCAGGCATCGTGAGACGCGGCGGCAGTCGTCGGCATCTCAGGGCCAGGGGCCTGTGAGATGGCGAGTTGTTTACAGTCTCTCGCGTCAGTGGACGGATATACAGGATGGTTTGAAGTTAGAAAGTGTCTAAATTAAAGTGGGGCCGCGTGACATCTTAGCGCCTTGTCACTTCCTTTCGCAGCCTAGCGCCAAATTCAGTGACTTTCTTGATGTACCACCCGGTCGCAACAAAAACACCCACTCACAAAGTTGCCCACTTCGACAGGCTACAATACAGCGATGGTGTGAGATATAGATCAATTAAATAGTGCAATTGAAAGAGAATTAGGCGCTCTATCTTTGTATTATTATAGAATATTTAATAGTAAATACTATTGTTGTGCAGAGGCTGTTGTAAGGAAAGGAGGTTCAGCATTCTTCCAAAGTTCGCTTATTTTGGGGAGGATTTGGCGCTTGTGAGTGGGCGTTTTTGTTGCGACCGGGTGTGTACCTAAGCCTTCAAAAAGGCCCGCAAGGCTCGCGTCTAAAGGGAGTTTGTGAGCTTGAAAAGACGACATGTGGGTCACTGGTCGCCACTTGTGAGTGACGAAAAAAATGTTCAACGACATTGTCTTGCAGAAATGATGGAATTCTGTGTGAAATGCTCGTTGCGCTACGAGGTCGAGCAGCACTTTTACCTTTCGGCTACCTAAATTCTGTGTCACCTTGCCCGCACATCAGCCGCACAACGGCCGCAAACGCCGCCATTTGCGCAGATTGATGTCGTACGAAACTGCAGCGATACAGGGAATTCTCCCCGGACCCCTGGACAATGCGGTGCGACGACTGGCTGGACATTTCGCCGGCTCTAACACGAGTTGAAAGCAAAACGCTTTGTGTAATGACGATGCCTGATTCATATATACCGAGAACGCCATTGGCAGTGGCTCACCGCGAGCCAGGTTACTGCTCTTGCAACATGAAAAGCGGTATTGTGCTGACCCTGATTCTTCAACGCCGAAAATGCTTCCCTTACATAGTCCTACAATCAAACGTTGTTCGGCCCAGGACCTTTCCTGAGTCCAGCAGGAGATGCGGTTTGAGGAACCCATCGTCTATCTGTTTGAAGGCGTTGGCAGGATCATGACTTAACTCGTTGAACAGCTGCTTCACCGCGCCAGTCGCCGTCGCTACTCGACTCGAACCCTCTGCAGCGCTCGATTCCTCCGCCCGATTGCCCGATGTAGGATACGGAGAAGCATCTGCGGCGATAGCTAGGGGCGATGGGTTGCGATTTGGTGAGCGTCGGGCGTTAGGAGGCAGATCAAGATCGTTGTCATCTTCATCGGCAGAACCGCTGTCACCTGGGCTGAGCAGCCCTTGGTCAGCACCGTCAGGACGGCGTGGTCGGCTCGAATTCCGCCGCGTGGGAAAGCCATTCGGACGCGCTGGTGGGCTATGGGGAAAAGAGCCACTGGAGTATGTGGCCTCCTGGCCATTGACGTTGTTCAATGTGAAGCCGTTCTGGCTCGGCCTTGGAATATGGCCAATACCTTGCCCCTTATTACGTGCATACGTCCCGCCACTTACTACTTCGATGTCGAACTCATCGTCAGAATCTATCTCTTCCACGACCCCTGTGCGGATGCCCAAAATTTCCAGCATGCGCGCAGTGGTGCCACCGAATATAATTACGGTCAGGACGACCACGACAAGGACAGTAGCTCGGAGGGCGGCACCATTGTTGCCTGTGAGCCCTGCGGCAAGCGCGACACCGACAGCACCGCGCAATCCGGCCCAGTAGATCATAGCTTGGTGTGGATACGGAATTTCCTCGACGATCTCTTCCCCGCGTCTGCGTTGACGGTATCTTGAGATGGCGTTGATGAGCTTTGAAAGTGGAAAGACCGCACACCATCGAGCTGCGCAGATACCGGCAACTGTAATCAGGATGAATAGAGGATTGTACTCTAGCTTGTCATCAGTGAAAAGTGATAGACCCAGGTAGATAAAGATGAAGTTCTCCGACAGCTGCGCCGTGATCTGGAAGAAGAACTTGGTTGATAGCTGTGTGCGTCGGGACATGTTGTGGTACGCGTAATGCTTCAAGCAGATACCGCAGAAGAGCAGGGACACGATGCCTGGAAATCTGTCAGCTAAGACGTGGAGACACGACTGAATGGACTTACCAGACATATGGATAGCATTGGAGAAGAAGTAAGTCAAGTATGCGATGAGTATGATGAGACAGCTCTCGGTCTTTGGGAATCGCCTGACGTATGTGAACTTTAGCATCAGTGACGCACCTATGCCTACCATGACACCGATGAACAGACTACCAAAGAAGACGCCGAAGAAGATGCCGAACGCCTCGAATAGGCTGACTATGCCCAAGGACTCGGCGCCGTCTTTGTACTTCTGCGCGGTCTCAAACAGGACGATAGCGACAGCATCGTTGAGAATGGACTCGCCGAAGATGAGCGTGTATAGCTTTGGTTCGACCTTGTACGTGTCGAAGATGGCAAGGATCGTGACTGGATCCGTGGCTGACAGTGTGGCGCCGATTGACATGGCCTCGACGAAGTTGATCTGGAAGCCATCAAGAGGTATCCTCGTCCAGAGAAATAGGATGAGGCCAAGAACGAGTGCCGATATGAATGTTCCCGCGAACGCAAATGTCAAAATAGCACCAATGTGTCTGAAGAAGTTGCCCTTGCATAGATTAGCCGCTGCAGATGGTGTCGGCATACTGCACCCACTTGATGTAATTCGTAGCCCGCGGAAAGGATGATTGGGGGTAGTAGCAGATTGAAGAACATCTGATAGTCGAAGCTAATGACATCTCGAACCGATGATACTGCTGTCAATCGAAGGATGAGGCCGACGACCATGCCTGAAAGGTATTAGCGAGTGTGCATAGCGCGCTGCGATGACGAGGAAATGCTAGGGCCGTGGCAGCCGCCGCAAGCGCATAGCACCCCGCTATGGATCGATGATCGGGACCCGTTCTCGATGGCAGAAAACGGCCCTGTTGTCATCCATTGTGCACGCTGCAGCTAAATCGTCTCCACGGTGCCAAGGCGCATATGCTCGACGTACCAGCAAAGATGGATAAGACGGTCTCGTGGACTGCCTGTATTTTCCGCGTGTGTAGTATGTAGCTCGTGAAGAGAGCTATTATGAGCAGGACGATCAGGATAGACAGCGCCCATGATGTGAATATCTCTTTCTGTCCAGCCTCAGGCTCTTCTGTTTCGGCGTATTAGAGTCGGGACGGGCAGGTCGAGGGAGGTATAGGGACTGACCGTCTGGATCTGCGTCGACCGCATCTCGCTCTAGAATAAGGTGTCAGTGTGTTTGCCTGGATATTCAGTGTTGGCTTGTGGAGTGTTGGGGCGCGTACTGAGTATCTCGCCAACAGCCCACCATCCCAGCGTCGAAGCCATGCTGTGCTCACCGTCGCGATCTCATGAGCTTCGCCGTTCCAGTGTGCGTGCGCGGAGGTGTGCAGGTGAAAGGTGGCCGCTCGATGTCCGGTGCACCCAGGGCGGCGTTCGATGGGAGGTAAGGCAACGTAGCGCGTAGCGATAGGCGGCAGTCGGAGCGCCGTCGCCGGTCGAGGCGCGCGTGTGAGCAGGTAAGCGGGGATCTGTGCTAGAACAACACGGCGCTGAAGCTATACAGAGACAATAGCGACAGACTCCTCCTGACGGCGCGATGCGACACTGCGGCGTGCAGGTGCTCGGCCCAGGTGCCCGTTTCACCAAGCCACCGCTCGCGCTTCGGGCCTAGGCGAGCAGCAGGCATCCCCACTTAACCCAACGTCATCGCACACAACTCCAGCCGTTCTCAAGGCTGCGGCTGCATGACATCGAACAGGAATCACACAGCAGGAACCTTACCCATCCCATCCACGGACGGCCTGCCACAGCCCACCTGACCTACACCGCCTCTTATAGACTCACATACTCCCCGCGATAACACCCTCGTGTCCCCCCTCTCTTCTCTCCCATCTGCCTGCACTTCCTCGGCGGTTCCCTTGGTGGCGTCCTTTGGCTAGACATGGCTCGCTACTTCTATAGCACCTAGTGTTCTACATAGAGACTGTTTTTCGCCATATCACTCCACTCCCAATATTCATACTCACCCAGGGACCGAGCTCCGCACCTGCCAATCGGGTTGTGCGTGGCCCCTACAGCAGTAAGCCACCAGGGTCAGTCCACGTCGCGCGAGCCTCAGCCATCGCAGCACAATCCGCTCAGCGACCGCAACCATGTCGTCCTCGGCGCCCGACGGGGCCTCGTCGCCCTCACCCTCTCCGCTTGCTTCACCACGCGATCCACCGAAACTCGACACAAGCTCGCAGCAACGCCCGCGACCCCGCCCTAAACTCGTCTCGTTCGGTCGCGACTCCCTCGGCGGTGGCCGCCCCACTACAGAAGGAAGACCCCACGTCGACTTTATAGACGAGGTCACTGAGCACTCGCCGTTCATACAACCGCACAGGATGTCGAGGGAAATGGACCCACTGCTGAAGGAGACCATGTCGCCTTTAAGCGACGATGACTGGCAGGGCGAGCACCAGGCCGAGGAGACCAAGAGCAGCTGGTTCCTCTTTCTGCTCACGTTTGGCGGCCTCGGCTTGCAAATAGGATGGTCGGTTGAGACGTCCAACGGCTCGGTAAGTCGACTCAGCATGTCGCCACCACTCTCAAGAAGACTGACCTTGAACTAGCCCTATCTATTGTCCCTCGGTCTCAGCAAGTCAATGCTCGCCCTTGTCTGGATTGCCGGTCCTCTCTCCGGTGTCCTCGTCCAACCGTATGTCGGTCTCAAGAGTGATAATTGTCGGCTTCGCTGGGGGAAGCGGAGGCCGTTCATCGTTGGAGGTGCAGCAGCGACCATCGTGTCGCTCATGTTACTTGCCTGGGCGAAAGAAATTGTTGGAGGCTTCCTCGGTATCTTTGGCGGCGACCCAGAGTCGAGCGGTGTAAAGACCTGCATCATGCTCTTCGCTGTCTTGTTCGTATACGTTCTGGATTTCGCTATCAACGTCAGTAGGTGCTTCTGACGCTCCAAACCTTGCGTTCTCCACTGATTATATTTAGTCCAAGCCGGTGTTCGAGCCTACATTGTCGACGTCGCACCGACCCACCAACAGGAATCAGCCAACGCCTGGCTAATGCGATCCGCAGGCGTGGGAAACATAGCTGGCTACCTCGCAGGATACATCAAGCTGCCCGATTATCTCCCATGGCTCGGCAACACTCAGTTCAAGGTCCTATGCGCCATCGCCTCTTTCATCATGGCCCTCACCGTCGGCATCAGTGTCAGCACCTGCGCCGAACGCGATCCCACCTGGGACGCCGCGCCTGCTGAACAGGAAGGCGGAGTGATCGCATTCTTCAAAGGACTCGCCCGCTCAGTACATAAACTTCCGCCCCAGATCAAGCGCGTCTGCGAAGTACAATTCCTTGCTTGGATTGGCTGGTTTCCCTTCCTCTTCTATATCACCACCTATGTCGGCGAGATTTACGCAGACCCGTTTTTCGAAAAAGAGCCGCATCTGCCTGATGACAGAATCGACCAAATCTGGGAAGATGCTACACGAATTGGCACCAGGGCATTATTACTCTTCGCGGTGGTCACATTCGCCGCCTCGGTCGTCCTCCCATTCATCATACCTCCGACCTTCCAAGCACCTGAGCCTGACCGGCCAACAACGCCCGCCACACCAATGACACCGGCAACGCCGCACTCGATGGGTGGGTCCGGCTACTTTGCTTTGTCGCACACACCGAGGGGTGCTCCAAGAACATTCATGGAAAGAGTCTCTCAGTCGTTGGAAATTCTACAGATCAAGTCACTTACCCTGCGTCGCGCCTGGTTCTTTTCACATATCGCCTTCGCCATCCTTATGGTCCTTACCTTCTTCATCAAGTCGACTTTGGGCGCAACACTACTCGTTGGTGCGATCGGTGTTCCTTGGTGCATCACCAACTGGGCTCCCTTTGCCATCATCTCTTCAGAGATCTCGAAACGTGATGCCATCCGCCGTGGCATTATTCGCCCACGCGACCGGGAGTCGCAGCTCATTGCAGCTGGGGAGGACGAGGCGTCCGGTGAGGCCGACTCAGCCGGAGTCGTCCTCGGCATCCACAATGTGGCCATTGCTGCACCACAGGTCATTGCGACGCTTGTGAGCGCAGTCATGTTCAAGCTGCTGCAGAAGCCTCGAGGCACAGCCGGCGATGACAGCGTAGCGTGGGTCCTTCGTTTCGGTGGTATCTGCGCTCTTGTAGCAGCATGGTTGACATTGCGTGTTAACGAGGAGAAAGAGGAAGAAGTCGAAGAGCCTTTTAGAAGGCGAATGTCTTAGGAAGGCTCCGATCGCGAAATTCATAGACGGCTGAGGGAAGAACTGGGCAGCATCCTCAGCAGTGAGGCAAGCTCATTAGAAGGCGTTGATGGATAACGGGAAACGAATTTCCGTTCGATGCACCTAGTATATGTCAAGAGCGTCGTGCGGCTCATCTCATTTGGCTGCGGTGGTGGGAACTTGGATTCGATGCATCACTTTGAGCGAAGGAGTTTCAGGGCAGCATCTATCTATGCAGCAAGCGGCGTTTGAGCAAGCACACAATGGGAACAGGTCGCTTGGCATTTGAAATTACAATTCTTTGCACTGCCAGTAAGGGTACGTAGACCAATCATGATATCTACTATGTACAGATCCAGCTTGCGTGTTGTTTTTGCCGACACTCGTCTAGGCTTGTCGCCATGGACTCGAAGAAACCGGTCTAGGACTATGCTTGACATCTCGACTATTTTTGATTCTCTTTTTGTCTTGGAGCATATGTGGTGGGAAGTAGATGACCACAACCGATACCCACCGCAAACAAGACATGCACCGCCTCTTGTCAAAAGCAATAATGAAATAGGGTAGGAAAAGTGACAATCGAAGCAGATTGCTACACCGCTGCTGTCTGCAGGTCTCATAATTGGCGGCGGGAGACAAGTTGTCCTTCTCGCTTGTCGCTAATGAGACGTGGTGCGGCCCAGCTCTGATAAAGTGTTGTTGACGGGCGGCGTTCTGATACGGAGGCAGTCATGATCTTTCTCACGGCCACCCGTTGATATATCCTACAAGGACCAGAGGTAGACCAGCGGTCGTCGCTTGTTGGGGTTGGATGTTAACGTTAGCCCCCTGCCGCTGACCCCGCTAAAGTGCACAGCCAGCCGCAGCAACGCGCATCAACACCGTGCCTCTCCCCGTCGTCGCTGCACAAATGTCGAGCGACGCGCCGAACACACTAATCTGTGCCTAGAAGCCCACGAACAGAGCAGCAGCTACCAGTACCCACAGTGAAGACGATCCGCTCCCGCTCGACGGATGCCGCTCGACTCGACGCACACTCTGCACGCCTGGATCAAACAGTGGAAACGCGACAAAAGCGTGGACCATATGCCAACCGACCCGGCCAAGCACTTTCTGCTTGGGTTTCCAGGTGTTGAGGCAAAAGAGCCCAAGTACTACATCAGAGACCTGTGGCTTGTTGCTGAGAATGATCGCACACAATACCCCAAGTTCACCGACAGCATCGTCCGCGAGTTTGCCGACCACACAAACATAGTGGTGAGGACTCTCGTCAAGGACGACGAGAAGCGCCATGAAGAGCTGAATAGCGGCGCGTTCCTGGAAGCGGATGCCATACGCATACTCGTAGACGAGAAGTTTGGATCGCGCATCTGGGGCAAGAATGAGGCTGAGTCATGCTTGTGCAATGCTAATAATGCTCATAAAAGTGAGCGCCCTCAGTGGGGCGTCGAGATAGACGAGGGAGTGTACGAGGAAAATGACGAAAAGCAGTAAGCCTTACCTATTCTTGCCCGTCCACAGATAGCCTATTAACCTCTCCAGAATCATGTTGAACGTTCGCTACTGGATGGCGGCTCGCATACAAGCTAAGATCAACGCCCCCTGCAAGGAGAAGGCACTCGTCCCGTCGGCGACGCTCCCGGCAGTGACGGAGGAACGAAGTGCGACACCAGAACGTCAACAAGAGTCTCCGCCCAGCAGACGAGATCTGTCTACGGAGCCGTCGTCCGATGTCGAATCTGGGCCACGCTCAATAGAGCAGCACACAGCACTCTCCGTGGCGATGGCGGGAGCAGAACTAAACGAGGAGCGCAACCACTCACGGCACCGCGCACGCTCAAACAACTCCCGAGAGCCATTGTCATTGACTGGCTCGGATTCACAAGCGAGTTCCTCTCGATCGAAACGCAAACGGAGCGTGTCAAGAATAGACAGTCCGAACTGTCAGCCATCTCCTAAGCACGATGTCGCACCCCCGGTCATCTCAGACAGCCGCGTTCATCATACGGTAGCGGGCAATGCTGGTCCCCCCGTCAACGCCGGGCCAAGATACGGTCCTTCGTCGAGAGTCACGAGCGCGGACGGTGCATCCACTTCGAGCGAAGCGTCTACCGCGATCACAACACCAGGTGTTTGCGAGGACAAATTTGACGTGGAACTGGGTAAAGAAACGCTAGAGCTGCGGCTCGGTATGGTCATCCGCGGCACGTTAACTGATGACACTTGGATACTGGACGAGGTATTACCGCTCACGAGGGAGTTGTACGCACATAATCCCCATCGTCAGCGACGTAGCGACTACTATGCCGACTTTAGATGCTTCAACAATGCAATGGAACATTGGGAGAACCTTATCAACGGGGTCGCGAGTCCTGTTGGTTCCTCAAAATTGCCTCTCGACGATCCGCGGCGAGTTTTGGCGCGACAACAGTCCTTCGACGAACGTATAGCCACCTTTAGATCGCTTGGACTGGTGTCGCAGCCACACTTCACTTTCGACAGATGGACTATCTTCCTAGCCATGTTTTTCGAAGGTCTACTGGGCGATACCTACATGCCCTTTTCTTTTGGCGGAATGGTCGATGGGTTGAGAGCCGCTAATGAAGCACGATTCCAGCCTCATGTTGCAGGAGAGCGACCTGAAATTTGAAGAAAGTAGTTGAGCATGCACGGCATGCTCTCGCAGCACTCCCAACTGTCAACGCTACGATGGCGATCCTCAGGTTTCATGGCCCCGACAACAGTGCGCATTTCCCGGAGACTCAAATCGCCAGATCGGGTTCGCGCACGCTCAGGAGTGACCGCAAATCCGGATGACCGCGGTTCGCTCGCGGCACCGAACCTGTCACGCTGCTTTGCACACCTTCTACTACTCCTTCCGCACCATTCGATGGCAGATAAGATCTTGCTATACAGCTTTCGAGCCATCCATGGGAATCCTCACCATGAATCTTCCTCCATTTCCTATCGATGTCGACCACGCCTTCCCTTGGAAAAACAGAGCACTGCACGTGTCGAACTGCTTGAGGCTCGGAAACCCGCAACTTCTGGTGAGGCTGGACCAGGTCCTAGCTGGCCGCCTCCGTCACCACGCATCCATTCGCAAGGGTCAAGATCACGCCCAGCGGCATCCCATGTCGACGAGAAACCAGATTATGGAATCGAGGATTGGTGCGGCGCTACATGTGTCGTCTCAAAAATCGGGCTCGAATCGGCTTCCTGAAAGCCTACATGAGATCACCAATGCACAGCATTTGCGACGACGCACATTTCATTCAGTGCTAGATACGCACAGGCGTGCCACGACGCTATCGAGCAAGGCACCAAGGAGATATCCATCCGCCCATCTGGGTGATTAAAATCAGTGTCTGCACACGCAGCCCGTGTGCGAAAACCACCGGTGTTCTAGGTATCCTTTCTCCTTTCGCGCAGTGTGGGAACACGGCCGGCGTTATCGGCATCTTTTCGTTTCGTTTCGCGCCACGACGCTTTTTTTCCGTTAGAATTGGCAAACTTGGCGAGGCTAGAGTGTAATTATAATGAAGCTGTGGGTGGGATTGGAGCGAATAATACAGTTCGTTACGCAAGGCAAAGCAGTCCCTGGTTGCTGCGTACGGCTGCGTGAACACATCGCTGTTGCAACTCGTGAAGATATGTGTTGAGCTGATCGTCGGAAAGTAGGGTATGGTACATCAGTCTCAACTTTAACGTTCTACCGTCGCACATGAGTGTAGCATGACCAGCAGCCTGGACGGCATGTTTTGCGTTCCGTTCCCTTCCACACGCACAGTAGATTAGTATCGCGTGCCATCAGTGAAAATGTGACTGTGCGTAGTTGGAGTTGGAGTTGGCGGTCGGGTAGGTCCGACGCACAAGCTGAGTCTAGATACTGCCTGAGCGGGAGGCTGGATTGCCGCTGTTTCCTGGCTGGGACGCTGGGCTGGAAGCATGCTTTGAGTACTGGGCACGGTATGGAGTATGGTGGGCGAGATGGGATGGAGAGTGGATTGGGGAGTTAATGGGGGAGGTGGAAGGGAATGGATAGCTGGAGAGGCTCGGACTAGGTTTGAATACGGTCTCTTGGGCGTTCGCGTCGGGGTCATCGTGAGGTGTGTCAGTGGCACGGACATAGTGCAGAAGGGTTTCAGAACGCTTCGAAGTCGGCAGTCGCGTTCAAATCCTCGACCTCTACATCGATAAGGTGCTGCTCCGTGCCAACGGTATTCTTGGTAGAAGGCCGATGGCAAGGGCACGCAGGCGGTATAAGGGCGGTGAAGCGTGCTGGCTTTGTGATAAAATTGCTCAATTGGGCCTCAAATATCGATCTGGCGACTTTGAGCATGTGGCGGCAAGTGACGAGGATGGCGACATCGAGAGTCTTGGTTACGAATGTAATGCTGGTGGTTTGGAATGCTTCGAAAAGTCGTGGCTTGTTGATCGATCGTGTGGTGAGCGGGGGATGGACTGCATATAGGTGGCAGTGGCTTAGCGCTTGAAGATATCGGTGGATATCTATGCGTTTATAATACCTGGGTACGCTTGTATACCATTTAGCGTAGCTCGACAGGTAGATGAAGAGATCTGGATGCGGAACTTGGCATGACGACTCGTTGAGAGTTTAAGAGGCTGGGAGCTATGGAATCGAAAGTGAAGAACCCTGGTTGATGGCTAAGATACAGGTGGTTGGCGGTGAAGGTGCGCAAGGGTTGATCTCATGCACTTTACTTGCGCAAGGACAGTCCACGAATGGCGAGCACGTGATCAATATCCATGGTTTGTTGACGTGCCGTCCGATTGCGACCGTGATATCTATTATTTGAAAGGGTCGGGGCAGTCTTACTTCTGGCTGGCCCATCTACAGAGTCCTTCCCAGTTCAGAACGCACTCAATTGCGCCGACACTTTTTTACCGTTAAGGTAAGCAGCACATTTTATCTCTCCGCAAAACAGAGCTCTTACACTATCGTTCAAGTGGACATTGACGATCATGACAACCCCAAGCGCAATGGCGGCGACTGACGATGCATCAACACCGCGATCAGCTTCCCACAGCGAAAGAACCTCACAAAATGATGCCGGCAACGCTCATATATTTCGATTTCTCGACCTACCCAAGGAGCTGAGACTCGTCGTATACGAGCACATCCCGAGTGCGTAAATCTTGATCCGCGCCGCAGCACTACTAATCCTGTGCTCAGTCACTACCACGCACCATGTGCTAGACAGCTTCCACATCTTACCCCAATCACATCCGACCGACCTGGCCGACGATCAGCGCGGTCAAATCATCCTCGTCGCAAAGTCCGCCCCCGTCGCCCTTCTCTCCGTCTGCCGCCAGCTCCACCACGAAGCGACGCCATTCCTCACCCCACTCCTGGCCATCTTGCGCGCAGAACCCAGCCGCTTCATCGTCGACTCCTCCGCTTTCCAAAACTGGTATGCTGACGCAGATATCAACACCTACATCACCCGCACGTCGATTCCGGACTGGTTCCCATCCTACAGCCAGTACGTCCGATTCCGCAACCGCGAAATCCGCTCGACCACACAAATCACGGCGGAAATTGACGTCTTCGTGGCCAAGTACATGGCCTGGTTCGCCGGCGGCACCGCACGCGGGGCAGGAATCATGCGGTACCGGCGCACGATCTTCGCATTGCGCAATGTCACGGCTGACGGAGACGGGAGTGGCTTCTCTGCGCAAGACGGGGTGATGCTCGACTGCTGCAGATGCGTACGCGGCTTGTTCCCCAGGCAGAATGAGCGCCGCAAGTTCAGCATGGTGTTCACTCCGTGCGCGGATTTGGCTGGAGATGGAGAGGGGGCGGAGAGATTGCGTCGGAGACATGATGCATTGCAGTGGAGTGCTGCGACTTTGAACGGTGAGGAGTCGAGAACATGGCATGATAACGACGTGGACATGCTGGATCCAACGACGTGGCTGCGGGACTGGGAGGAGGGCGAAAGGTATGCGTGAGTGCAGGGTCGATATTGCGTGCCGTTAACGGCGGGGACCTTTTTTCCATTTCTGTGCGCTGGAGGCGGTCGGTTCAAGAGCCACCATTGGGTCGGGTTGGAAATGAAGTGGCGGCCGTCTTGCCAGGACGTAACAATCCAAAGCTTCCGGCTTGGGGCATTCCCGGGATCATCTGTAACTTCTTAACGACTGTTCCGGGTATTCCTCATAACACCATGGAGGAAGCCTTTGGAAGGAGATACAGTTTAGCCGGGCTCTCCGTGAATAGTAGCAATGTGCGTTGAGTGCCAAGTCTGCTTTAGTTGCACGCTGCATCACGTCTCGTGGTTGAGACTTCCTAAATACATCGATGATGTTGTAAGCTGACCATCTGTTACACAGTGATGTGCCATGAACCAGCGTATTGTCCTACGAGGACCGTGAGCCCTTGAGACGCAGACGGCACGTGCAAAATTCATACACTGGAGTATATGAAACGCCTGGTGTGATTTGATTTACTCAAGGTATGTTCGACGGTACGGTCGTGAAACAACATCGAACAGGAGGCTGAAAGAAGACGGTTTGATTGAGAGTTCGAACAGAAACCGACATGGCGTTAAAATTGAAAAATGCCATATCCACAAAAACCTGAGACGAACAATCAAAGAGAAAAAAGGAGGCAGCAGTTTGGCGAGCGAAAAGCCGTTACAATGGCATAATGGGAGGTGCAGGCCCAGCAGGCACGACGCCATTTCCAGCCGTTACGGAGGAATACCCGCGCTTGATCTAGCCATTTTTAGTCTGCATCACTAGCACAGCCGTGACGTAACTTACCACTTCGAAATGCGTGGTATTCTTAAAAACGCCACCAGCAGTCTCCGGGCCTTCACTCCAGTACAGGCGCCGCAACCAGGCATGTAGGCGAGGATAGTCGAGTCGAATCATCTTCACGTTGCACTTGAAGAGAGTGTAGTAGGCGACATCGAAGCGAACCAGGGTCGTAAATAGACGGATATCGGCCTCGGTTATGAACTCGCCGAACAAGTATGGGTGATGTCCCGGTTGCGAAAGATGATACTCTAATCGATCCAATGACTGAAAGAGCTTTCCAACATGTTCGTTGTAGGCTGTTTGCGATGTGGCGAATCCGACTTTGTATACACCATTGTTCACTGTGTCATATACCCACGAGTTCAGTTCGTCAATTTCGCCTTGTAGATGCCGAGGATACAGGGACGCTAAACCCTTGTGCGCCTCGCGTGACTCCAGAGGAAGAAGATTGTCGAAAGCACAGCATAGCATTCGAGTGATGTCTGCACTTTCGTTGTTCACCACGGTATCTATACGCTCTTAGCCCAGAACGCCAACATGCTAGATCAATACATACGCTGTTGCTTGTCCCAAAGAACCGGTATGGTTATTCTCCCATTGTAGTGTGGATCGGCTCTCTGGTATAGCTCTTTCAGCCACCGCACGCCGTAGATGGGGTCTTTGTCAGGGCCCCGGTAGCCCGAGAAGTACCAGCCATGTGTGGGGTCCCTGGCATCAACCTCAACCACCTGTATGACATCTTCCAGCCCCTTCAGAGCGCGTACTATGATGCCGCGATGCGCCCACGGACATACGTGATTGAAATAGAGCACGTATCGGTTCTTCTCGGAGGGGAAACGCTCGGAGGGGATGACATTGCGGAAGTTGGAAGGCATTCGGGTCCACTGGCCTTTGCTGTCGACCGTGGCGCGGTAAGGGACCTAAGTCAGGACGGTATGGTAAGCTCAATGCAGACGCACGAGGTGTGCGCAAGAAGTTGGGCCGAGTCTAGTATTCAGCTTACCTCGGATATGGTCATGGCGGTTGCTATAAGACGTGTCCAGCGCCATGCACAAGAACTTGCGCCGAAGATGTCCAGAAGACGGGCGGGGCCATCATCATGTTTCCCAAAAGGAAGCAGATCCTTTTGGGCTCAGAAGTGTGATTACAAAACAGCACGAGACGGAACAAGGATGATTAGTAGAAGCTACCGCGCGCGATCCGGCTATCGAATGGGCGGACGTCGCCGACCTGCAGCTCCTCCAGGCACTCGGAAATGCACACCATGGTGGGGCATGACAAGTCCTGAACACCAACAGCGAAAAAGACAAGATGGGATGCACGTTGTGGGACGAACGCCTGTGGTCGTGAAGGGTAAAGGTCCGAGAGTTGCGCAAGTGGGGCGCGCAACTGGCAGGGATGTGCAGCCGAGGCTCGCTTACGATGACTAGGGCGGCACTGGCGGATGCTTCTGGTTCGCTCCTGCACCCTCACACAACAACGGCACTTCTCATACAGGTATTGTAGGCTACCCACCACCCTGAAAATGGCGCTTCACAGTCATATCAGCTTCTTGAATTATGGTCTTCTTCACTACTGGGAGAGCAAACTTCAGAGACGCGGTCACTGACCCAGGACCCAGCAGCTGTCTAGGAGCATCTGCTTGTGTAACATATACACAATATCATCTACTGCCGCTTAGGGACGGTCATTGATGCCGACTCCTCGGAGAATCTATCAGATGGTCCCAGAACTTGGCCCACAGCTTGAGACGGCCCCTTGCGGCACTCACTCCGTACCAATCGTCCACTGCGTCTTTGCAGGAGCCGAGGAGCATGGGCAGACCACACTCAGCAGCAATCAGAACCACTACATGGCTAGACGATGCTGTACCACCGATCATTTCCTCTGGATGGCCTTTTACTTCGCCTATCCTTTCTTGATGGTGGCAGGAACTGGTTGCCCCGCGCTCGATGCGAGGTCCAGAAACTTCGCCAGCAGCCGTGAACTTACAACGACCCACAAAATAACCTCGTAATACTGCGAGGTCATTTTACCGAACTAATGGTCAACTCGTCAAGATTATTTCACTTCCTGGTCACATCTCCGCCACTTATAGCGCAGTATGGAGAACAACAGCCCATATACCTGCTCATTGTCGTCCAAACCAAGGATCAAGGGACCCGCAGCGGCTCGTGCCGCATGAATACTAAACATTGGGTCACACGCCGGGCACGGGAATTATGACTTGCTCTCGGTTGATCAAATTGCGTCGGCCGCTCTTGGCCGCAGTCCCATGACTTTCACAGCTCATCGGCCTGCCAAGGAACACTTCGACGGCAATTGATTTACTCATCATTGGAGGTTTGTGCAACATACAGTATTAGGTCACAGCTCTGGATCGTGGGTACTGCCGGAAGTCCACGCATGAAGCCCCCAGTTTGTGCGACACCGAAGACGAAACTTGCAAGGAAATTGAGGCTTTCGCTACACTCTTCAACGACGCCCGAGAGTTCAATTGATTCCGTCTGGCAGCGCATTGACCATGGCCATTGTTGCCAAACGTTGCATTGGTGGGCCCGTTGGCCGTCAATCGGGCTTTTGTCTTTTCACGAAGTATCGAGGATGCTCAATTGCTTTTGTGGGATCATCTTGCGCCGCGGAAATTCGTCAACTTCCAAAGAAACGTCACTTCACAATGTTTTATTACCGTAAACATCAGGTTTTGAAGCATCTCTAAGGCGAGTCATGAATCGAACTCGAGGCCCCATTCGACACCAACTACAAACTCAAGTCATTTCCAACATCACATCTTGTTTCCTTGCTCGATAAACGCACCTGAACATTCTCTTCTCTGCCTGGGCATATTTGTGCGCTTGAAGCAGCAACATGCCCCATCGACCCACCCGTTTGATCGCACGCCTCGGGCTCGTTTCCTGCTTTGGCTGCTTGCGGAACGGCCCATGTTTAGCACTGGCGGACCGCCAGAAGGCGTAGTACACGTAGTCCTGCGGGTATCGATCCGTACCGATCTTCTGTTGAACTGGGATAGGCGAAACCATCAGGGTGCCAGCCAATCCGAGGGTCAGCGCCTAGGTGCCGACAGCACTGCCAGACTCCTGGGTCATGAGTACCCAGTTATACAGTCCCTTCCACCTATCATCATACCCGAGGCAGATCCCATCGCCGAAGTTCGATACGTGCGAGTACTGTTGGCGTGCTGCACCCTTCTCATTGGCTTCACATGGCGTTATGGAGCTGTGAGACATCGATTGTGTGCATGCGCAAGATGAAGACCGGGGTTGCTCTCCCGCACCGCTGCCTCGGTCATCGCATTCGATCTTCAATACGAACCTTCGGGCTTGACTGTCCTTCATTGCCGCTCTTCAATACTGAAGTGAAAGTTCAACGCCAGCGAGGTACCGTATGGCTACCACAGCTCAGTGGATCTCATCCGTCTCTGATTGCTCGTGCTTCTTCTTCGACCAAATTCTCGATGATCGTCGGTAGTTAAATGGTCGCGAGCTCCCGTCCATTACCGTACGCACCAGCTGAAAGCATGAGCTCCCGCATCACAAGTGACAGCAAACAGGAATTAGAGTTCGTCGTTCTACTCAACACGATGAGCGTGTGAGCTCTCGCTATGCTCGGACCCAACACTTCACGCCAGTGAACCTGATACTGAGCACTGTATCTCTGACTGTCGATTTCTGCAGCCCTCTTTGTGCTTTTCCCACGACGGTACACGCAAACAAACTACGAGATCCTAGCGAAGCCTCGCTGATTGGCAAAAGGCTTCCTGTTGAACAAGCAAAGCCGTGACGGTTGCCGATTTTCATGCCGTAGCGTGCAACGTTCAATTAACCGAGCGTCTTGGAGGTCTGCAACTCGAGGAGAGACTTTGGCGGCCTCCAATAGAGCAACAGCGCTGCCCAACCGCAGCTGGTACCGGGTAAAATTCTTTCTCGCCTGCATGCGATCCTTCGTGCGGCCCGCTCGGTCTCCATGTGGAGATGATATTTTGAAGCAGTCATTCAAACCTGTCTGAACTAGCTCACAATACTAGCCACGTCAAACTATGCGTCGCTGATTCGCCACCTCGTATCTTGACCTCCTTCACTTCGCCGATGTCTCATTCGGTACTTCTCCGCACGCCGAAGTAAGGCATCGTGCATGGCTGATCAACAACAACGAGTGGCTCAGGTTCGAGACCAGAAGCTGTTATCGAAAGCGGTTCTCCGGCATTCAACGCCCATATAGTCATATATCCACGTGGTGATGTATCTCGGCGGCACTACAGAGTACATCCAGAGAGTTGAGAATGGGAACTTACGCTCATTAGCCCATTTCATATGAGCTCCTCGCTTACAATGAATGCACTCGGTACCACAGGATACCTCTTTTCCATATTCGACATGC
>TARA_R110002003_G_scaffold141_27_pt1 | contig 24211 bp, 27 predicted proteins | sample TARA_R110002003 | Tara Oceans TARA_R110002003 (sample SAMEA4396441) | marine metagenome | biome: Westerlies Biome; feature: [SRF] surface water layer (ENVO:00010504); material: water (ENVO:00002006), including particulate matter (ENVO:01000060) such as... | depth 5 m
CGACAACGGACTTGATGTACCCAGCGGTATAAAACCATGGGCCACGGGCGGCGTACAATCATGATTTCGCGGAGGACTGGCGGTATAACTGCGCTGAACGGTAGGTCGCTGTCTTGGAAGTTCGAGAAAATTGGGTCCAGCTTGCGGCCTCGTCATTTTCGAGTCTTGGAAGCGAGTTTGTCGGAAGACTCGACGACATAATCCAGGAGTAGCGATGTTGAGAAGACGGCATCTTTATGAATATTGTGCACATCACATAGTCGCCGTCTTCACAATTGGCTCTCGTGGCATGTACGTGAAGCCTGCAAACGATGTAAGTGCACAACACTGCCCGCTCTCACCGCATTGATACCGTCTGCCCTTCACGTCCACACTGCCAGCCCCGCCGACATCACTACTCCACAATATTCACTATCGCGACCGCGACCTCGACGGTGATCCCAATCGCACCCATCATCTCCATCGACGCGCCCCGAACATGACGTAACACCTTTCTTTCACCTGGCACGCAAAGAGATCTCTCCAGTCTTAGTCTCCCAGCCTGTCTCAGAGCCATATCTCAAACCCCAACTCCCCTCACCCAATAACATTGACTCAACCAGCACCCCTCTCACGGCCGCTCAAACTCGCTCTACCAACACGAACATGACCTTGGCTCCACATCCACTCCTTGACACGCCGCCCGGCGTCGACCCTGCCGTCCTGGCGAAGATCAATGCGTTCATGAATCACCCGAAGCCCATGCCGGCGCCCAGAACTGCCGTTCCAAAGAGTGCGAGTCTAAGTGCGAAAGGGCGACAGCGTCTTGGCCTGACGAGGCGCGATGCGAGCACGATGAATGGCGAGGGAAACAAACATGGCAAAGACACGGCGCAGAAACACGAGCACGGTGAATTGATACCAATACCAGGCTCTTGCGATTGGGACAAAGAAACCTCTCCTCAGATTAGTATCGATGGCATCGACACATCCTCGTCCCGCCTCCTCCCCCTCGTCGACGAAGCAACTTCCACCGCCGCCGACTCCGACGCTGACGAGAAAACACCTCTCCTACCACATCTCAGGCCTACCACCTTCCACGCACCCCCAGCCCCATCCCATCGCCCCCTTCATCGCGGCCCCACGATCGTCGCGCGCGCAATCTACCCCTCCGCCTGCACGCCACCAGCGCTCTTACCACGCCCAGCACGCCCTTCCCTCGCGTCCCTGCTGGGCATGCTGTACGGGCTGTTTCGGCGCTTGTTTGGCGCCGACGAACCCGCGGTTATCGAGTACGCGGCCAGCTCGCGGGAACTGCGGAAGCGAGTCCGAGTAAGGTGTGAAGTGCAACTGTATGCCGTTGAGAGCACTGTAGCTTTGGCAGCTGCATCTGCATCTGCATCTGGGCTACCTGCTTCTGATATTCGGGGTCGAGATGGAAGCGAGTCTGGGATCTCACCGTCGGAGACGGGCGTGCAGACGAAGAAGACGATTGTCAAGGCGATGCTGCATGTTGAAAACGTTAACGATGCAACGGGCACGTCGTGCGTGGTTCCGATTACAGCGAAGCCGAGGCGCGTAAGGCAATTGTTACGGGATTACGGCGTCGGGGGTGGGGTGGAGGATGTGTATGGGAGGGAGATTAAGGGGGCGTTGAGGACGTTGGTGAGGATGGAGGGTGTCATGAGGGGTGGGGAGGGCCGGGGTAGAGAGCGTACGGCGGGAAGGACGGGGAAAGGGGGAAGAGTGATGATTGAGTGACGAAAAGTCCCTGTTGAATGTGGGTGTGTAGCAGGCAGATGGGGAGAAGCATACGCGTATTGCCTAGAATGGAGTGTGACACGAGAAAAGAATGCGATGTTTATGCTCGACCTTGAGCTTTGGATGGAAGGGAAGATGACCTAGCCAGTTCAATCGAGGCCGTACAAGCAAATACTCGCAAGCTTGGATATCGTGGGCTGCATTCTTGATGCCTCGACGTCACTCTGCCAGCATCGCGAAATTGCCGGCGTTACTCCCTACCCTTGAACTGCTCTACAACAAAGTCATTACGTCGCTTCCAATCCGTTATCGTATTGCCCCGATAACCCATATACCATATCATGAATGCGGCCGCACTTGGTCTTCCTCGCCTCAGCTCTCGTGGGTGTCATTCTTTGTCCCGTGAAGTGGTCGTGTCGTCTTCGTGCGCAACCTCTTTAGAGGGACTGGGCTCTCTCTTCGCGGCAGCCCGCCCATCCATGTCCTCTTCAGAAGTGTCGTCTTCGTGCGCAACCTCCCTGGAGGAACTGCGCTCACTCTTCACAGCAGCCCGCCCATCCATGTCCTCTTCAGATGTGTCGTGTTCGCGTTGTTTCCTCTTGCCATTGGTGCTTTGCCATGCCCTCGTCTCGAATGATTTGTCCGTAGATGGTTCGGGCAGATGTTGGATGGAATCATTGCGCTCCGCATCTCGCGTCTCGATGTTCGTATCTTGTAAAGACTCATACGCGATCCGATGATGCGGTGTCTTGTAGGGTTCGATTAAAGAAAATGCTAGGACAGAAGTGATAGGATCGGGAAGGAACTCATAGAGGTCTTCTCGGCGTTGAGCAACCGCCATCCACGACTGAAGGCGTACAAGGTATTGGGCTTGTACCCCGTCGCTGTCGGAGATCCATCCTGGCCAACCAGTTATTGTGCGAAGCACATTGCTGCCGAGAGCGTTGATGATAGCAGGGTCTCGAAAGGCCGCTTTCCTGCTGTCGTAACAAGGCACAGCACTGGGTCCAGGTCCCTTCCACCAATGCCTTGTATTGCGGCATGCCCATACAGCTCGGATCTCTCGGATGGAAAATCGACGACGCATGAGTAGTTTCAGAAGCCATTCCTCAACTTCATCGACCTGCCGGGTCATCCCGAGCCACCGAAACATGATGTGGTTTGCGCACAGGCTTTCAATCGACGCGCTTAACCTTAAGTACGTGGTACTTTGGTCGTTAACAGCTGTTCGTAGCTTTTGGACGATTCTCAAGAACACGGACTCAATTCCAAATTCTCCCTCTGATGGAAAGAACTGTTCGTCACTGACCCTGTCCGCGAAAACTCTTACTGGAAGTTGTACAATGTCGCCGTTCTCGCTTTTCCGATGCATTCGGCGAATTCGAGGTGCTAAAATTTCTGCTGTGTCGAGTGTAAGTCCGGAGAACGTTTTGACGGTGGCACTAGACACGGAGAGATACGTTTCGAATTGGAATTCGTTGGGTAGAGACTTTATCGCAGCGATTCTCTGCGTGTGGTCGGCCTCCCTGCCGTGACCTTCAAGGAAGTCGATACGTATGACAACGTCATGTACATAAGATACAAGGCGTGCTTGGCGTTCATATTCGAGATCTGCATCCTCATGGGGATCCAACGATTTGTGTCCGGCCATGACGAACTCCAAGATCCGCTCGCAGTGTTTTGGTCGGAAGGCACCCCAGCCGATGGGTCTACAGGATACAGAAATAAAGATGTTGTCGATATCTGTAACGTGGTGATACTCAGTAGCGTGTCAAGGGGTTGAGAAGATGACTTGCGCGATCGGAAAGCATCGAGATAGCGCCGTAGTATCCGCAATGCGACTGTCCTTACGCACCTTCTTTCACTAGAGTCTATGTAGGTCCAGGAATGCAGGTGCCCTCTAAAGGGCGGCAGGGGCCCCTCGACAAAGACACATCATAGGGAAGTAGCCGTAACATGATGCGCAGCTGAAATCCCGTACGTCTTTAATCGCAAGATAGTTGAGGAATGACCAGAAAACAGTGGGAAAATTGGACGAGTGGGAGCCCTCGGAGGTGTCGAGAAGAGCGGCAAGCGATAAAACATCGAGACGTTACCAAAGGTGCCTTCGGTAGGCCAACAGAAGCCACGTGGACCTGACGCAACCAGCAGCCGCGACTGGTCAGAGCGAACACCGGGATGATTAGGAATGCCGCTCGATTTTGGTGTCTTCATTGCACTGTGTATTGGGACCCGCGTCTTCTGGCGAGCTGCTTGAAGCCCTGAGCCAACGAATATCGACCAGTGATTGCAACGGTGCTGTCACTCGCATTGTGTGTCGCTTTGCCGGTGCGGGTCTCTCGACCTGTGAAATCTCTCTCAGCTGCATCATCGCTTCCACAACCTCCTCAGCCCTTTCATAGTGTCACATAGACTTGATTCGAAAGATATGACTCTGCAGATACTCCGGCATGCGAGGGCCAAAGGCCTGCCATCTTGCCCGCATGCAGGACGAAAATGACAAGAACGATTCACTGCTTCGTGCTCAACGGTATCCGCCTTATCAGCGTGCCGGTGAACCACCTGCACCTCAATCTCGCTTACGGATGGCCCGCGATTCTCTATTGCCTATCGCATCATCGAGCCGCCGGCTGAACACGGTCCTCATGCGATGCTCAAGCATGCTGCGATCTGTGGGGCCGGCTAGCCGGCTAGCCTGATCGACTAAGATCGCTGGGTAGAGGAAGCTGAGACGATGCGTAGACAAGGTGCAGTCCTCAAGCGAGGTACATCCTTGACGAGACTTGAAAATCAGTTGGCCGCAAGCTCCTTGCGACTACTTCGCTGTCCCAAGTCTTTGGCGTCACTGACGGACAGCGACGACACGTAGGGGGCCCGCGGACGAAAAGAGAGCCTGGGAGGTAAACCAGATCTGGACAAGATCGTGCGCCATCACTGAGTCCAGATGGTCAAGAACCAGATGCCGGTCAGAACCAAAGTTACAACGTCGTACAAATTCTGGTTCGACATGGCAGCTTCGTACGGGCAATCATACGTGATTGTCTCCTAGAACTTGCATAGGAGAAGAGAAGCATCAGAGAAAGGGTTGAACTGTCCTGTGATGCTTCCTGCGCAGATGCTGCATTGAACGTGTTCAGGAAATTAAATGCTGATTGTTCGCCCACCCGCCGTCAGACTATGCGGAAGATGTTGCTTGAGTCGACCTTCACAGGCTGCGGTTCTGAACCCGACAAGAAGGCGCTACGCTGTGCTGTAACGTCCGGGAAGACGTATTGCAAGCTATAGCGAGATAGATTAGTTGAAGATACGCATAGCGGTCGACAGCGTGCTGTAGCGTCGTGCGATGTCGTCCTCAGGAGGGCCTGCTTAGCGGGAGAAGCGCGCGGGCCCGGGGCCTTAGCCGACCAATGGGGCGGTCGATCGTCGCCGCCACCAGCATAGCGCGGCGCGCCCCGCCGGGTATCGACAGGTCAGATAGAGGTTGAACAGACGACTTGTCACACCAAGAAGAGCTGGATGTCATCATACAAGCCCAGCGCGCGAGAATAGCTGCGTCGCAGACGAGACTGACTGCAGGCTGGACCACAGCTTGAACGCCGCCCACCACCGGCCAGCCCGTGAGCGCTTACAAGCCGTGCAAGCATCCCGACCTCGACCCGCACATTCCAGCACTGCGACTCAACTGGAACCACATGCATACCAACATGCGCTGTTCGCGCGCGGCAGCTAGTTTTCTTAAACGAGACACGCGCCCCCCGCCGACTGACCATGACGGCTCTGCGCTTCATACTCGCCCCCAGTGTCATGGCGTCTGAGAACACTGACCAGGACAAAGGTGAGAACACCATACCCTCAAAGCGGGAACATACACTGACGCCGAGACAGTCCCAACCGCCTCGCAATCCGACCCCGCGCTGGCGCCTAAACCCAAGCGACGGAGGATAAAGCGCGATGGCCCTCCCGAGTACCAATTCGTTACGGTGACAGACATTGCCCAGTTCAAGGACGAACCCGTGAAGAGGACTGTTCGTTCTCAGGCCATGATAAACCACAAGCACCTCATGGCCGAAGCGAAGAGAAAGGGAAAACAAGCTTCGTCTACAGATGCTGCCGTATCCGAGGCGACGATCCCGCAAGCGCCAAGCGTGGTACAAGAGCCATTACCGGATGCTTCCCCAGCAGATCTTACGCCTCCATCTCCTCGACGTCATGAGCAAGGCGCGAGTGCATCCTTACAGATTTGGGGTGCTACGAGCCAGGGTCAAGATCTGCCCTCTAGCAACGATCCCCCCACCACGTCACAGCGGGCATCTCGCAAAGTCATCGATTATGAAGAGACCGACAGCCATGAGGAAGTTGTAATACGCATGCTTGTCGGGAAGCTGGCTCGATTTCATCATATTGGAGATGGCATTGACCCTTTCGTGGTCCTTCCGCAGTTCCAGCATCCACAGCTGAATGCACTACATCTCACGCGCACATGTAAGTTGGTAGAAAGCACTAGCGAGGCAGTGTCCACCGGGCCCGAAGAAATGGTAGAGTCGGGCCGATAACTAACCACACCTCTAGCCATGCGAGCATTTGCCTCAGACTCGACTGTGGAGAAATGGCTCCCCGCGATGCTTTCGCATCCCCACATCCTGCTGAGCTCAACAATCCTCGCATCGACGTGGCTGGATATGCGTGCAGAATGCTCTGGCGATAGTTGGCGGACAGCCCTGGTAAAAGCAGAGACCTTGTGCATGATCAACGAGCGCTTGCGCAATCCAAACACCGAACTCGAGGATGCAACGCTCATGATCATTCTCCATCTACTCGCCGGTGAGATGTGGAGCTGCAATGAAAAAGTGTTACGAGTGCATGAATCGGCTGTGGCCCGCTTCATCTTTCAGCGTGGTGGTATGCGCAGTCTCGAGAACCGAGCGGTGGTCGAAATAGCTGCAGCGTGAGTATGCTTGCTGTTCACCTAACGACACCGCTGATGGCCCCAGATGCTGCTATCACTGCGACATCTTCTGCGAAGCCCAAACACTTCCGCTCTTTGCTGCCTGGGCACCAGCAGACTTTCTCCTTCCAGACGAGGGAACCGCGCTACCCGAATCACCACTCTTTAGTCCCAGAGGTGACTACCACACTGTCGCCAATGATGCGCATTGCTCTGCACACACTCTCAATCTACTTCGCGATATGCGCGATCTCACTGACGTCTTCATTGCACACAATGCGGGGTTGGGAAGCGTGTATGACGTTGAAGCAGAGGGACCTGGCCGCCTGAGCCCACCTGCAGTCGAGTATGAAGCCAAGGCTTCTGTGATCCACCAGCGGCTGTCGTCTCTCCCGTCCGCTTACACCCCAGGCCACGCTGCTTCCGATGACTGGGTATACGAGACATGCCGCATCGCAGCTCTCATCTACACCACAGCAATCATCATGCGAGTACCCTTCTCTGTAGCCGCAAATTTCAGTCATCACCACCATGAACCTCCAGATGCAGGCTCCTCTGCTAAACCGAGCGCTGGAGACGATCCCACCACTCGCCTCACTGAGGCGTTGTATGGGTCTCTAGGGCGCACCGACATAGCCAACCTTTGGAACAACATGACTGGCGTGCTTTACTGGGTGTGTGCAGTCGGCGCGGCGGCTGCTCGTATGCCCTCCACTATCGACATGACAGCACAGACCAGACTTCAAAACGAAGCCTATTCGGTGTGGGTCCGGCGATGTCTTATCATGACTTCTACGCGCACAATGATCGTCCTGATTTTCCAACATCCTGTACCTATGCTCATCGCACAAAAGCGACTGCTAAAGGTCCAAGAGCTGATCGGCACAGGCGACGTGCGAGGGCCTGAATGATGTGCACCATCAATAAAAACCGCGCGCTATCACGATCATTAGTAGCGCGGCATGATTTTTCGGCTGTAACCAGCATCAGATTCTTTGGCAGAGGAAATTTCATCGAATTAGGCTGGTATAGGACATATCTAAAGCACTTGCAGGCCAATATACTTGTTGTGCTGTCTTACAAGCTGTTTTCACAACCTGATTCTAAGTCTGGGATTGGTCACTCAAACATCGATCATCACAATCTTACTCAGAGCTACCACCTCCAACACCGAGGCAGCAGATAGGGCTGCACATGTGAACAGAATTTGAAACATGTCTGATCATGTCCAGGTGCAGCAAGTCATGACCTGCAGGCCGTTCTGGACCGTTGCTTCAGTGTTGACTCAGCATACTTGGTTGCTGCTTGAACCCACAACGAAGCACAGACTCCCGTCGCCGCAACCACGAGAGGTCGGGCATGTGAACTAGCGGCTGAACGCCTGCCATGTGGTCGCGCGCGAGGGACCTGAAAATGCGGCCGATCTAGTCCGCCGTGTTCCGGAGTTCTGCGTATGTGAACTCAATCGTAACTCCAACTCCTGCAGCACTGAAGGCAAGATAAAATGTCCAAAAGTACTCCTTTTCGCAAAAATGCTGCACTTGTCCAGGGCATCCTGCGGTAAGTTGTTACCCGCGGTCCACTGCTGTGGGTCGACCATGGGATTATGCCAGCAGCGTGGTAGCTCACATGACAAGCTTCTCAGTCAGCTGTCATCACCCCTCTTATTGTGGTATATGGACCATTCGACAGGTGTTGCTACAGCTTATTTCCAAATTTGACACTGCTGACTGGCTGTTGTGAATGGATCCGGGCGGCTTGTGCTACATCCGTCAACGGTCGTTAGCTCGATGGACGGTCGCAAAGTCCGCTATGCATCTCCGATGATCAAGGTCACGAATTACCTTTGCAATGTCAGTAAATTTGACAGCGCGTTTGCGCAAAATTCAAATTGGCGCGTGGGGAGCCGGGTCCATCGAAAGGGCAGGGGGATCGGGAGGCCGCGGGAAGCGAAAATCTGCGGCTTTTGGCACCATCCGAGGAAGAGCGTATAAAAATATTGCTCAAGGCAACATGTTCCTAAGTCAGACTCGGATCTGAATCCGGCGATTGAGAGGCTGGACCACATTGTGATAAGCGAGACTGAATGACAGGTATCCTTTGTTTGACTCTGAAATGTCAGCGAGGCGCCTACCAGCGCTGACGATGTTCCTCCACGCTTCTTCTCGCGGTGAGGTATCTGACAAATGTCGGCCGACCGCGAGAAGTGATGATTCGCACTGATGCATGACTCCCTACTTCGGATTACTGTGACTACGACGGAAGCGGCACTTAGGCTCGTCCGAGAGAGCGAGCCACAGCAACCTGCACCTTCCCTGCGTGCTCCGATTGGCTGGATCTGACCATCGCTGCAGGGACCACAACGACAAGCGACAACATTATAAACCTACGTGCTCCGCGCTGTGAGGGATGCAGGCGAAAGAAACTATTGCAGTGAGCGTCGTACTTGGACTTTGCCTCTTGTCCATTATGGCTCTCGTAACACGCATACTTATGCACAAGCATGCCAAACCAACTATCGAGGAAAACCATACCGCAGAGGGCAGCAATGAGCAGCACCACCAACTCGCACACATCTCGAGCTCGTGGAAACGACTTTTCGCACTCAGATCGGATCATGTCAGGGGCCAGTGGGTACCAACACCGTCGGGGATGATCAAGGCTGGGGACGAAGGTCTGTTCCCATCCGCGCTGTTCGCCAATCTACACGGGCAGCCTGGCGAACTTTCTCTCCAAAGACTGTACGAAGTGTTCGCGGAAGAACTACGGTCGCGACCGATGCCCGAACGGTCCGCATATTCCACTGAGATCTCCCGATTTCTATCATCAACCAAGCGTGTCAGCAATGGGCCCAAGAGAGTACAGTCGGTATCGTATCGGGCAACAAGTAGAGGGCGATCAGATGGACCATTGAAAGGATATAGGAAGAGTTTGGATCTCTCGGCAGCAGAGAGAGGTCTTGTTAGGAGCATCTCCGTCAAGAAGCCAGCGCCGACATTGGTGTCCATGAGGAACGGCCTGTCCGAGACGAGTACTGAAACCGGATCACGCATATCCTGGATGAAGGAAGGCCAACTAGCTGGGTCTCGCTATGGAAGTTTGGCGGTCACTGTGACCCCTGCTGAGCTTGCAGCACTTTCGATCATCATGGGAGCTCCTCTGATCGTTGACGAAAAGCAAGATTATACGACTTCTCAGCGAGGCGCATTCAACATCTCGATGTCATCATCAGTAACAGAGGACGGCAAGCACCAGATCACGCTACGACAGCACAAGCGAAGCATATCACAACTGCCAGCCAAGGGCTCCGGATTCTCGCCACTCTTCGCAAAACACGTCGCAACCGGCTCCCTGCCTTATTCACAAGCCAAGAAAACTGTCCACAGCATACTCATCAGCACACACACGCTCAAAACCGTCCAATCAGGCTCGCCGCTCTACCTCCACGACTCGACCTTCAAGACACCACAATCCCGCTTCCTCGCTTCACTCCCCAGCTCCCGCGAACTCACCTTCCACATCGCCAGCGCCACAACGAACCCACCCCCAACCAACCCTCTCATCGAAGCCATAAGCGCACTACCATTCTCCGGCGGCCTCGTCCCCCTCGCCACCCCACCCCTCATCCAAACCGTCTCATTCATCGCATCCGGCGGCCTCCCACCCGCCCGCCTTCTCCAACGCCTCGAAGGCCTCGTCGACAAAGTCAACCGCCACACCCCCCACCTCAACCCCTTCGGCCCCCTCTACGGGCCGAACCACGCCGCCCTCCTGTTCCGCGAGCGCGAACGCCTGGGAAAGTTGGCTATCGATGCCACCACGCCGGATTCGCTCGCTGACAAAGCGGCGCGCATGCACCGCTACATCACGCTCCTGGAACGCCTGATGGCGCTGGTACCAGACGTGAAACCGAGCGATGTCCTTGCTGCCGTGCAGGACGCGACGAAACGGGAGCTCGAGCGCGCGTACGCCGATGCGCTGGCGGCGTATCGGGCGAGTCCGTCGCGCGCCTCGTCGGTGGTGGATTCCCACGGCTGTCCGAAGTCTGATGCGCGGAGTAAACGCCTGTCCGCGTACGCTGCGTCGCGGTCTGATCGCTCGAGCGTCGCGAGCGTCGCGTCGCCGACGTCGTCGACTTTTCCCTTGGAGAATCTGGGCAAGCAGCTTGAGCTGGTACTCAAGGCTGAGCTGCCGTTGAGCGTGGAGCAGATTGGCGGTGTGGCGCGGTTGGTGCTTGTTGTGTGGACGCTGAGCGTGGAGAAGGTGGCGTGGGAAGAGGGGGAGGAGGGGTTTAGAGTGGTGGATTTGGAGGCGTGGAAGGGGAGGGAGATGGTGTTGTGTTGATGGCGGTTGGACGGATTGGCGTACTGGGTTTTTGAGCGAGCAAAGATACCATTCTCAGAGTTTGTTGGGTTAGGATACCATACCGTTATGTAAGAAGCATTTATCTCCAGCACGAGAGTCCTGCAGTTTCTGATTGAATCCCCTTGCATTTTTGTCGAAACTTGTACGACGTTGCACTGTTGTATTGTAGTAATCACACACAAGATCGTTTCGCTGTTCTTACCCAGCCTATCACACATCAACCCCAGCAACCCCATCAACCGAGCCTTCGTAGAGTACACCCCAGAAACCCCATTCCACGTCTTGCAGCGGATACACCGGTGTACCTTGTCACCTATTCCCTCTTGTCAGGACCCCGTCTCGCGATCCGGGACGTGCACGTACGTCCTTTCCTTGATCCGCCCGCTTCCGTCCGCATCGCAACTCTGACCACTCACAATGCACAACTCAGCTTCAAAAGCGCGCAGCGTGGTAAAGCCTTGGTGGACCCCAATACTGGCGTGGTTGTGAATCCATCTTCAAATCCTGGATCATCTGCGCGGTGAGAGGTCGATACGCTGTAACCCAGTACCCTGCCAGACCTGTGTATTCCCCCGTGCCGACGCCAAATCTCACGAGCGCATCTGGCCCCAAGTAGCGCTGGATCTCAGCTGTGATAACCTCTCGACCGATGCCCTCGTCAGGCACAAACCATTCATTGACTTTGCTGGCTTTTGTAGGACCGTTGAGGTTTGTAGTCTCGTCGGCTTGAGATTGCGCTCTGGCTACAGCAGATTGCTGATGCATTCCTGGCCATATTCTGGATCCAGTAGCTTCACTATCAGGATTGGCAGCTCTTGTAGTGTCCTCCGACTTCTGTGGCATCTGTGATAGAGGATATTGGCGGCCATCCGAGGCGATATAGTAGCCAGGAGCAGCCACAGGTTGTATGACAGCTTCCACTTCTTCATCTTCATTTTGTTCTGACTCGACTTGATCATCGCGCGTTGCAATGAACGGCCGGTACGCTCTTTCTGCGGCCAAGGCACCACCACGATCCAGACTGCGACCACGCTCTTCGGTAGAGAGTGTTTCTCCGCGTCCCCTGTTTGTATCATCTTCTACAGCCACCGGCTGGTCGACCTCTTCAAGGTATTGACTATAGTTGATCTTGTCAAAGCCACGGGTTGAGGGCGGGGGACCTGGTTCGCGGGCAGATTCGCGGTCTGTGATCATGGTCTCAGTGGCACTGTACATGTCCGCAGTGTCGGTAAGGGGGTAGCCATCATCGCCCCGGTTGATCTCGTTGTAAGCCGAACGATTATCAAAATCTGTTTCGGAGGCCTGCTGACTTCCGTGCTCATCAAGGTCCGCGTCAGACTGTACAGAGGGTCTTCGTCTCCTTCCCAGTCCATCTCTTCTCCTTCTCAACTCCATGTAATCGGCCTTTTGAGTGTCAGTCTTGATCGCAGAATGTGAGACATTTGTGTACCTCAGTAAGCTGTTCGGGGACTTGAAATGACCAATCATGCCCCAGTCTGCATGGCTCGAAGTCATTCCAAGAGGGCCATTTTTGCCGCAAGTACCTTTCGATATTGGCCCACGCGAAGTCATCGTATGCTGGAAATCGGACTTGAACACGATTTACTTCAACCGGTACTGTCTTGTCGGTCTGGTTCTGGTCCTCAAATGTGTCGCTGGCATCTCGAGTGGGCATGATATCCTCCTCTTCAGCATCGTCCATCCGCGTGTTCTCTGTTGCCTCTTGCGGTGGGTCAAATTCCACAGTTCGCCATGGTATCTTCGGCGTTGAACTTTCATCCGCGTCCCTGGTATCGCTGACATTAGATATGTTATCATCATCTGACTCCTGCATGCCTTGTGATCGCCGGTCTTCTTCGTCCTCGTCATCTTCTGTTTCATCCAAATTCGTTGGAAGGGCAAAGAGAGACAGCTGTTGCTGATGAGAAGCGAGGTGCTTCTGAAGGGCTCTTAAGGACATGCCCTTTGTGCATAGTGAGCACTGAACTTGCTCGGTCAGGTCGGCGCCCCTCGCTGATGTACGTCTGAGGGCTGGTAACATTGGGGCTAGGTCTGCGTGAGCTTTCTGAATGTGGTCATCAAAACTATGCTGCGCATCGAAGATTTTGTCGCATCCCTCAAAACACTGCCAAGACATTCGGTGTGCCTCAAGCTCATGTTGAAACCATTCGTGACGGCTATCATAGCTAATCAGGAGGATTAGCTCATCTTATATGATTACGCAGCTAGTGACATGTTCTGGGAGGACTTACAGTCTGTCAGCGGTTGTGCAGTGTGGAAAGGTACAGCTGTAGGGGTGAAGATCGCGAAACGCGTGCTGCTTCCATGCGTGCTTGTCATGTATCGAGATTATCACGAAACACAACGGACACTCGTCTGTCGATCCGTGAGGGACATGGTCAGTAGATATCTGTAAAAAAAAAAAGGTTCCCCATGCTGTCACTTACAGAATTCTCCATCGAGCGCCTCTTTCGGCAACGGGGGTATTCTGATAGGTGCGTTAAACGACGGCGCAAAAGAAGTTTGTGATGCCCCGTCATCTTCATCGAGGACGTTCGCACTGTTTTGACGATCGCTTTGGGGCATAGGTGTTGCCTCCGTGCTGTTGCTCGTATGCTCTGCTCCATATTAGCTATGCATGACCACATTGTCTTTGGTAACTCACCCGTTGTTGGCTCTTCGAAGCCAATCTTCTCAACGTGCTTCGCGAGCTTTTGGTGATGTTCTTCGCGATAACTGAGATACTGCCGTCGGGCTGAAATCGCCCGACCGAGCCTCTCACTCAAATAGCCGGCGGCATCGGGATACTTTGCTTGAACGTGGAAGATATCGTGAGGCTCGAAGTACGACTTGTCGGCGCTAATCGTCCTGGTCGACTGATTGGTAGGTGCTGGATCTCGAATAGCCATGGACAAACGAAATAAAGAGGTAACGAAGGTGGCGATGCTCGCAAGCAGCTGCTTAAGTTCCGTGTCACCCTGCAGATCATTATTAGGCACATCCGAGTCATTGTCTGAGAACTCCTCTAAATCCCAGGGCGTTCTTTCGCCTTTGACGATCTCCAGGCCTTCGTTTGATTAATTGATGTTGGCGGACGTGCAGTAGACGTACTATTGTGCAGTGCTGTTGCAAGATCCTTCAAGACATCATGGACTCCGCGCTTGAGGCTATCTGCATCGCGAAGACTTGTGTTGTTAGTCAAGCAATATAGCTCGGTTGGTAGAGGTGTGGTACCGATACTCCAAAGATCGTCTGCCTCGCCGGTGCGCTGCTATGTTTCCCGCCCACATCTAAACACGTTAGTTACAGGTTGCTATGTACGGGTCTATTATTGGCTTCGTCTACTCTAAAGCGCGACAACTCATCGTTGATTGCTGTGGGAGAAACTTGAGCTGCAAAGTGCCCTTCAGCAGTTAAGGCGTCCTCCAGGCTGACAAAGTCGCGTGCGACATTATGCACGACTGTCGAGATCAAGACGGTGGAAACAGACGTAGTCGCGGCCATCCTGATGTCGTTCGTTCCTCGTCGCTCTCTACTATGCAAGATGGGTTCAATATCGTCGTAGTGTTCAGCCGTGTCTCCTTCGTGAGGTGTTGGTGGTGCTGGGGGCTGAAATGCACCTGCACAGTGCCCCGCATCACGAGGTTGCCTACTGCCTACGTACCCAACTCAGCCTTCCCCACAGATCTCAACAATGTCTTTGCTTGCCTTGATGCTACCACGACTGCGGTATTCCTCCTTGCCTGCGAGAATTCGTGTCGACCTTGTCTCGCAGTGAAACCATTCCATCTCAACTCCAACCATCCTGCTGCCCTTACCACCACAGCTCTGCACACCTCTCATTTGTCATGGCGAGTGGCGTCGAGGTTGCGGGTCTCGTACTCGGCTCCATCCCATTGATTCTTGCGGGCTTGCAATTCTATGCTGAGGGGATTAGTGTGACCAAGCGCTATGGAAAGTATAGAGAAGAGGTTGGTAGTCTCTTGGTAGAGCTTCGGGCCGAGAATACGCTGTATATCAACAGCATCAACATGCTTTTGATCGGTGTCGTCGGACAAGCCGAAATGGCCGTGTTTCTCGCCGATCCGAAGGGCGCGCAATGGAAAGAACCACAATTTGACCGCAAACTGCAGGAGCGGTTGGACTCCAGCTACGAGTCGTATTTCGAAACAATTAACCAGCTGATGGTGACGACCGAACGGTTCAAAGAGCGACTAAGGCTTGATTCGTCCGGAAAGGTAAGCTATGGTCTTTTCGCAGTCTCACAAAATTATTTGCTCCGAAGGCTAATGTGGTTGCATCGTTGCAGGCGCAGTTCACAGACACAAACAAGTTCAAGGAGCATTACAAGAGATTGAAGTTCAGCCTGAGTAAATCGTAAGTGTCCGTTTTATGTTTCACCTGGTAGGTTTTGACGTAGCATGATTTAGGGACTACAAAGATTTGATGGATCGTCTGAGGCAGGCGAACCAAGCAATCTACCGCATGACTGTGCAAACATCGCATCTTGCCGCACATCAGGCCTCATCAAATCCATATCAGCAGGCCACGCCAAATTATCAGAATATCAAGGACCGAGCGGAGAGTTTCCATTCAGCCGTTAGCAAAGGCTGGAAGTGCACCTGTCAGGCGGAACACAGCATCAACCTTCGCTTGGAGCCACGCACTGCTGGTGTCACTAGCGATGATGAAGATGATGAAGATCCCATGCGCGACCCTTTCCACATCATTTTCCGTTATGATCATCGCCATGCTCCCGAATCTAGTTTAGTAAAGCCCTGGACATGGGAAGAGGCGGATGTACGAGTCACATATAATGCTCAAGCAACGCTACAGGCGTCAAGTTGTGCTACTCGATCTACTAAAGGAGTCAAGTTCGCAAAGAAAGCCATTCCCAAGGCTGTACAGGCAGCTCTAGATCCGCAACCGAACCTCCAGCCCATCCAAGATTTATGCTCGGCCTTCAGCAACCTGCAGAAGCCTCAGCGCGATGTGTGCTTCTCACTGCTTGCAAATGAGATCGCGAAGCAGAAATACGGAGTGTTACTCATTACTCCATCGAAGCAGTTACCGGCAGATACAGATCGCTGGTCCGTCTCTTCACTCCGGGCAGTCTTACAAGACCCCAAGTTCGCACAGCAGGAACGCCTCAAATTAGCTGTGACGCTTGCTTCCAGCGTTCTACAACTTCATGAAACCCCTTGGCTCGAAGCGAACTGGGGAAAAGACAGTATATACTTCGTCAATCGTCCGGGCCAAACATGTTACGACCAGGCCTTCGTTTCCAAGCGTTTCATTGAAGGCACGATCAGCCCTGGACCTGCGGCACCAAATCAGATGAGCTGCATCATCCGCAATCAAACCCTGTACGCTCTCGGAGTCGCACTCATCGAGTTGTACTACAGAAAACCCATAACCGAGCTGCACCAAGACATCGATGGCCCACAAAATACTGGCAACGCTATGTTGGATATTATCGCCGAGTTTAAAACTGCTGACCGACTTGCTGACGCGCTCTTGAGCGAGGCTGGGGCAAGATACAGCGATGCGGTCCGCCGATGCATTCGCTGTGACTTCGATCAACGGGCAAGCAGCTTGGAAGATCCGAAGTTCCAGAAAGCCGTGTATCACGGCGTTGTGTCGCAGCTGCAGGAGAACTACGATTATTTGTTCCAAGTTTGAAGCTTCCGATGCAATCGCGGGCTGTATGCGCAAGGTTTCTGTAGCCACTCAGAACAAAAACAGATCTCAATGACCTAGACGGCAAAAAGACGATATATCCAAATCAGCAACAGCGCGACGACTGATGGCTGGGTGTGTGATTTGTTTGATAATCATTTGAACCTCCCCACTGCTTGTCGACCTTGTCGAGTGAAAATTGATTCAAAATAGGCAGCTAGGATCGAAGTGCCAATATTGCTGGTGATTCGGCGTTCGTGCATTTAGCGATGAAGGAAGTGCAGTCACGAAGAGCTGTCTCATGTATTAAAAAACTAGTAGTACCATCGATGAAGCTGTATCCGCTGTCCCGGATTGATCCATGTGGGGCTACTGTCCAGGCGCTAGAGCTTGTCTCTTGAGAGCGCTTCGTAAGTGGTCAGTCCCGGTCCATTATGATCCATTTTGCTATTGTTTAATCTCCATCATCGCATGCAATGCCTATGGCCTGATTTCGATGGAATGTCATAAGCGTCAGTTGGGCTTGTCATCCAACTGGTCATGATCACATAAAGCAGACTGGCTAGATGCTGCGGGAGGCCTGACTACTCCGCCATTCTGGCCCCGAGCGCGGATTGATGCACTCTCAGACCCGCACCACAGCCATCCTACGAGCTGCACTTGACCACAGTTGTCTCCCGATTGGTCTTCGCCATCCCACGAAGGCTTTGTGTTGGCGATTCTTTCCATGTGCATATGCATGCATATGGTGAGTATGGAGGACTTGTCACAAAATGACTGATTGCGCCAGGCTAGGCCTGTTCTTTGCGAAATCTAAGGCAGAAGAGGCTGTCAGCAGTTCGAACGGCCTTGCACCCCGCATAGTTGTCAGTTCGGGTCGCTTCAAGCTTTCCAAGAAACTCTTCATTGAGGAATTGTTGAGTTACGCACGTTTATTCAACACATAAATTGTCTCATGTGGCATATCGCAGATTGAGCTCATATATGAAGGCTGGCGCTTTTCGTGGCGATCTACATATCGGATGCAAGAATCTTTCCATTTACTTGGCCCCCATGTGAGTATCATTGGCTCATACAGACATCAAAGCAGCCTTTAGAACTCTGACAGACCAAAGGCTGTGGATAAGATCGCCGTTTCTACGCCAGTGGACAGTGGAAGTGTACTTATATGCACTGCGCCCCGACAACTTCCGGTGAGGTTGACTGTCTGCTATTGCACATCTAAATATACTTTGGAGAGTTGCGAAAGCACCTCTTGCGAAAAGGCTCGCCGTCGGCAACTTGAGGCTCTGCGAGATTCCTGGGTATCCATTGGATATTCTCAATCGATACGACGCACGCAGTGTGGGGTCGGCTGCATGCTTGAGCGCGTTGCTCGCAAGGCTGAGACCGGCTGGGGCCAAAGCCTTGCTACATCCGGTATGCCATAACGCAGTCTCATTGTAGGCTGGCGAAACGGAAGAGATGTAGTTATAACTGCTCGTAGTCATGGCCCACAAGGTATCTTCCAGCCGCGCTGCCGCACCTCAAGCTTCGCTATCATAGTCTTAGAACAAGTAAGGAATATCGTCAAGCGTTTAGTCAATATGGGACTCGGGTCATACTTTCTGATGATCAATGCATCGCCTTGGAGTGAGTCTGTGTGCATAGAGATCATAAGACAATACCGACTTACAATCTCTACTCCCAGCATTATCCAAGATCCCAGGGTCGTCGCGCCAATACCAGATGAACAAGTGGGAATGGCCTAACACATTCGTGTCTGGTACAGCAACGCGAGTTTACATCGAGTCCGAAGCGGGCCTATTCGGGCAGGACGATGGAGCGGAGATCAATTATCATGTTGGTCGCGGCAGTGGCTCGAACTTTCAGGTGGCATATCACGACCACAAGGACGCTGACCCAACGATCACCATCGACTGGCAGTCTTTTGGTACGCTCAATAACCCCATTGGCTCGACGACCCAACTTCAATGGGGAAAGAACAACAATTCACCCTTCTTTATCTCGAGCCGAAAGACAAATACTGATCCAGCATCGTCACTTGTCGTCTCCAATGATCCACCGACGAGCTGGATGCATTCAATCTACAGCCAGATATCATGCTTGACTTTGCGCGAGATTTCCATGCCTGGCAGTCACGATGCCGGACTATCGGAGTTCAATGAAGGCGCCGGTGCAGCGATTGCCCTCAACACGGTGACACAAAAGCTCAACATCGGTGATCAACTCAAGTACGGCTCCAGATACTTCGACATACGACCCGTCATTAGTGGGGGGAGTTGGAAAACTGGACATTATGGCTATGGTGTAGGCTCCTGGCATGGAGGTAAGCGTTGGTGCAGAGAGTGCATTTGAGACACACACTGACTTTGTACCTCGTGGTTTGACAGGCAACGGCCAGAACATGCGAAGCATCATCGACCAGATCAACGCCTTCACTGCGGTCAATAAAGAACTCGTCGTCCTATACCTCAGTCACGGCCTCGACACCGATCACTGGGCAGGCGAAAGGGATTCTGGCCTTACGCAATCAAGTGGGATGAACTCCTAGGAGGATTGATACATACCACCAGTGGCATCAAGAACCGCCTCACGGGTATCGGTGGCATCAAGGACGTCACCACCCTCCGACTCAACCAGCTCATCACGAACAGCGCTACAGTCATCATCGTAGTTGATGACAACACGAAAGATAGCAAGCTAGTAGACACATCCCGCTACGCAGACTAAGAGATTTTCCGCGCCGGACAGTTCCCCTACTATAACGAATATTCCGACGAGAATGTGCAAGAGATAATAATTAACGACTAGCTAGAAAAGCTTAAGGAGAGAAGAACGTCGCCGACGTCTAAGATATTCGTGCTTTCTTAGACCCTTACGCAGGGCGCTGATAACCTTCTCGAGTCGATTGTCGGCAATAGAGCAGCAGCAAATCGTGCACTTCCAGAGCTTCGGTGGCCCGCGACCTCGTCGAGGACGTACCCGAATATCCTTTTTGTCGATGCGTATCCCGATAATAGGGACATTGCGGCGTTGGCTATGGCGATTAATTTGTACCATACTAGGACGTGTTGAGTGTGTCCACTATCCTGACGACGCGCTAGAACGCAAATGCGCGATGTATGCGAGCTTCGACATATATTGCGTGGAACTGAATGGTTGCTTTGCGTAGCTGATCGAATTGCGCAGCTGATTGGGTAAAGGTCTTTAGATCTTCCTCTTTGTATGTGTACCGACCATCTGTACCGACCATCGCACTCGCGATAATACCCTAGTTCAGGGCATGATACTCTAAGAATATATAGCCCAAACACGACTCTGAAGACCATCACATACCTCGCCCTTCGTCGCTGACTTGACTTCTTCTCTTACGCGTTACTGGTCGTTTGCGTGACACGACCTCTCCAATATCAGGTCCGCTCATGCATTGACAGCTGCCTCGAAGGACAAGGACCCTCGGTCAGCTTTCGCAAATCCCGTGTCCTTCCTTCTCACGGTCGAATCATTTTTGGGGAGAGTCCATGGTAACTCATTTAGTAGTCACACTGAGAATCGGACCCTGGTGGTAGCAGATCCCGGTCATCGAGGACCATGATCTTGTCACAGTATCGTCCGACGCCTGACAAAGTGACATGCAGGGCGAGCTGTCTTTTCGGAAAGCTCACGTTCAGCGGTTGGTGTTGACTTCCTCCAGTCATCGAGACTTGGGACCGACTTCGGACACCATGCGAACGTGGTGGTCGTCGTTTGGTCGATTCGGCCAGCCACGAAATGGCTGTGCGGTCCGCCACCAGTCATGATGCAGTCGAATTTGGTGAGGCAATCTGGCATGACCAATCGAATTTGATATGGTGTGTTGTAAAGAAGGTGTTGGTCGAGGTGTCTTCCTTGGTTATTTGTGCCTGTATGCAGGACTCGGTTTGACGATGAGGCTAGAACGGTGGTGAAGCTTGTGGGGTCCTGTCCGAGACGAGGCAACACGTCTCTTTAACATTTTTATTTATTTAAATCTATAGACTTCTCTAGAAGGGCGACGCAGATCAGCGTGGCAATATGTCGTCTCAAGTCGAACATTATCAAGCAGTTGTAAATGCTAAAGTACGACCGGCACTATGACGTCATCGAGATCTGATTACGAGACAATTAGAACCGAAGGCTCTGTGTTCTCGGGCAGAAGCGAATGCAGGGTACTACCTCCCGAATTAGACATATCCTGGCCGGGTCGGTGGTGTGACACGTGATGATTACTGATTGTTCTAGTCAGCTGAGAATGCTTGGTAGTGCCAAATACACAGATATATGCCTGACGAACTCTTCGCCTTGACTTGTTAGGGACCCCATCATTTTCGTACACGTAGCTTGGCACTACGGTTTACTTTGTCTTTGGTGAGTGATCGATGACACGGTCGGTTCCCGACCGATAACGAGTGCGAAATTGGTGTGCTGCATCAACAAGACAATTGTCTCATGACAGGTACATTTCGAGAGGTGCCATGCTGGCATTTCCGGCCAGATGAGAGCTGGCACGTCACAAACAGTTCCGTGCATAGCAGTTTCGCGACAGAGTGGCAGGGCCAGCTTCTGCCTTTGGATTGGATTTAGACATGCTGCGAGGGCACGTCTCGTATTGCTACGAGGTCAAACACAGTTTCTTCGAAGCCTCGAAGCGATCGATAAAGATGTTGTTATAGGTTCATCGCCCTCGATCTTGTGTGATGACCGTTTCAAAAACGGGGATATGAGTGGTGGACATCTTCGGACTGCTTACTAAGCACTGACGTAACGGAAGCGGAAGGAGGGGTCGACGGGTCACACACCACTCCAACAGTCACACTTCCCAGCCTCCTTTGCAGCCAGCCCCAACATGTCGCGGTCAAACGATCCTGGTCACTACTTCCAGACGACGTATGTCCAGCTCTTACCTCCCGCCCGACAAAGCTGAAATCTGGTAGTTCTGCTCTCAACGAGACGGCGCGCAAGGCCACCAAATCGAAGAACTCCAGCGGCAACCCTATCAGGCTTCCCTCCAAGATCCTCGCTGTTGTGTCCGATCCACAAGATGAAGACCAAGTCTACGTAGCTGAGGCGGCGGGCAACGTGAAGCGCATAAACCTTGAAGTTGGTCAGACATCTTTCGCTTGCACCCTCACACACACGTGTCTAACTTCCGTCTCCCGGTCATGGCTGACTGTTTCTGCAGAGCGCTAATGTCTCTGCTACCTTCTCCGGACCTACTGCACCTCTGACGTCCGTTGCTGTCAGCCCAGACTCTGAAACCATCTTTGCTGGTTGTTGGGACAAATCAGTTTGGTCGTGGTCGCGCACGACACGAAAGCCCGGCAAACGTTTTCACGGGCATAGTGACTTCGTGAAGGCTGTCCTCGCATTCACCCTACAAGGAAGAGAGATACTTGTCTCAGCATCGGCAGACGCGAGCATCATTGTTTGGGACATAGCTTCGGGAGACAAGTTGCACACCCTCAAGGGGCACACAAGAGGCATATTGGCACTGGCCCTCGACCCAAGCGATTATCAGGCCAATGGCGAGGCTGTCACTCTTCTGAGCGCAGGCAGCGACCGTGAGCTCAGACGTTGGACCATCGCGATGTCGTCCGCATCTGAAACTCAGCCTTCGCCCATTATTGCACATGAAACCAGCATCGACGCAATTCACTTTGACTCTGACGGCGACCTTTGGACTGCGTCTGCTGACAAGACCGCGAAGTGTCTGTCACGCATGCGAGACTGGGAAGAGGACTCCCGATTCGAGCACCCTGACTTCGTGCGCGATGTAGCTGTCGATGAGGATGGCGGCTGGATAATTACTGCATGCAGAGATGAGGATGTTCGCATCTGGGAGAGAGGTAGTGGCAAGCTGCATCACGTCTTTGTTGGGCATTTCGAAGAGGTTACCGGGCTTGTGTTGCTGCCCAAGCAGCGATTAGTTAGCATCAGTATTGACGCGACTATCCGACTGTGGAGCTTGAAGACACAAGACCTGGTCATGGCAGTCAAGGAAGCCGAGGATGAACGGCTTGGTAAGAACAAGGACAAGGAGCCAGAAAAGAAGGAAGGCATGATGACAGCCGAAGAGGAAGCGGAACTGGCTGAACTGCTGGAAGATAGCGAGTAGACATTGGCGAGCGGACGAGCGATCGATACTTGCGTGCCAGGAACATGACGACATGCTTCGATTGCGGTCTCCGGTCGCCACTGCTAGGTAATTACTCGACGAGGATCGCGGGCAAGCACAGTCACTCGATACCAGTCCACCAAGGTCGCATTCTTTGGGGAATGAACTGTCCGGAACTTGCTGCAACGAAACTAGGCTGCGTGGCTCTAAAATAGCGTGGGGTGTACGGCTGAAATGCCTTAAAGAGTGTGGAGACGTGCAGCCTAGTATTTCACTGCCACCATGCGGTTCAGATTTCGGACGACTTCGACGTGGAGCGAAGGAGTTACACTCTCCGGACGCGGTTGAGTTCATGACTGGCTTCCCGGATCTCTGCATAGAGGCTCTTGGTATCCCCCCCGTTCTCCTTTGCTTTGAAAAGTGGTGCTATTTACTCGTGTTTAGCGCGGGTTCACTTGGTCGCGTCAAGGCTTCCACGGTCCGTCCCTGCTGTGGTATCAACGACATCATCAGCCTTGCTCCCTCCCGCTTGGCAGGACTCTCCTTGTTTTAAACACCTTGTGGCAACTGTGGCACTTTCGCGACCGACTCCCTGCTTTACTTTGGTTTATGTCCCACGGCGCCGTTCGATAGGCTCTGTCAGACCCTAGCGCAAATCGATTGCCTCGTACAACGTGGCACGGGACGCCCAACTGTGGATGGACCCCTCATGACAGGGAGCACTCCGCTGCAGCCCCGCCGCCAGTGCTGGCCTTCTCAGGTCGGTGGGAGTGGCAGATGCCTACTGATATCGAGCATTATGCTCCGACAGGCCGATTGGCCCATGGCAGATTGTCATGAGGGTACTCCAGATACACTTGTGGTGCACATACATGTAGGAGGGCCAGCATGTTTCCTTTCCGTCCGCACTGAACGTACGCAAGATGAAGAGCGCTGGGTTAACGTTGCACATACGATAGCGCAGAACGGGCATTTCGGCTGCTCATGGATATCTGGGCCTGGAGCGTCAGCGCCCGCTACGTCAGGGAGCATGCCATGCAGACCCACCACTGAGTATCCTTCCCAGGGGAAACGTGGGAGACGCCAGCAGATATTCATTACACGCTACCTACGGGAAGCAGTACTTTGACAGGCCGCAAGGCCCTTGGCACTTTTGCGCAGAAGGCGACTGGCTAAAGGGACCCAGATCATGGTTAGCAGCCGAGGAAGTCGCCTAGCAACATTGATTACGGCCGCTGTCAATGCCAGAAACCAGTGGCGCCAAGAAGCCGGCCAGGCAAAACACAGATTGTCGCAGCACAACATGAGCCGCTCGGCGCTCCCATTCCCAGCATGAGGCGGGCCAA
>TARA_R110002003_G_scaffold40_6_pt1 | contig 24184 bp, 19 predicted proteins | sample TARA_R110002003 | Tara Oceans TARA_R110002003 (sample SAMEA4396441) | marine metagenome | biome: Westerlies Biome; feature: [SRF] surface water layer (ENVO:00010504); material: water (ENVO:00002006), including particulate matter (ENVO:01000060) such as... | depth 5 m
GGTTGTAGTTAAGATTAACTAGCAACACTATGCAGTACAGTGAGTGTATACAATAGCTAAAACATTTTTTATTTTTACTATTGCGGTCTTTAAAAGCCTTCGGCATTGTACCTACTATACATGTTGCTGGATGTAACGAACAAGGTAAATTTGAGAAATTGTAGCGCTTGGCTACATCTCCATCCTTATTCAGTATTTTAGTGAGTAGGTTTTTCAGTCAGCGCATAGTGTATCCGTGCTGCAATAATAGACGAAGCTAAATTGTATAGTCACGAAGTGCCGTCGCTACCTTCACAACGTTACTACTATGCCCGGCAATGATTCGTGTCCCATGCTATATCCTGGCATTTATACTTGTTGCACGAGACTAAAGCTTAAGGGTTCTTTACGTTTCTGGTACTGTTCAATTCAAATACACAGGATAGATGCGCTCCTCTATACTCCTAGTAAGTAACCTCATACTGCATGTAGGTATTGCACAGCTCAAATTAGGTCACCGAAGACTGGCCAAACTGTAGCTATCACGACAGACTATGTGCATTGTATTTTAAGGAATTGCCATATGCAGCCACAATGTAACACCTTTTCGCAGATATATAATTCTGCGCTGAAATTGCCTTATGCTTCTCAACTTCCCTCCAACCTTCCTCACAACCACAGCAAGCTCTTCTTTTTCAATCAGCACACCAACCAGCCAAAATCAAAGGACCGGAGTCTTAGAAGCATTCGTCATGGCAGACGTCCCGGGTCATACCTTCGACCGTGCGGAGTTCATTGCTGCAGGAGCGGCCTTAGATGCGTTCATAGGTCGCAATTACTGGCGCTTTGATACCTCAACGGCTTTTAATGTCTTCGATAGCATGATGAAGGAGCTCAAAGACGAAGAGATCGATCCGCTTACATGGATTGAAGGGCACGTACCCGACAACTTGCGAGCCGCTCCATTCCTTACACGCGTCGCACATTGGGAGAACCTGCGCGGCGTCCTACCACAAGGAACTGTTTCCTTCACTATAGCAGAATTTCTTCAAGCCGGCATGGACGAGGACAATGCGCCGACCACAACCTTCCTCTACATGGTTTGGGAGCTCCAAGACCAGGGCCTCGATGCGCGTGAGTGGGTTGAGAATGGCGCTCCCGAATACCTTAACGATGCTAATTTCGCTACCTATTTAGCCAATTGTGTCGAATTCGCAGCTAAATATTTGGTAAAGTCCCCCCCTTTGCCGTCTGAACTCCCCTTCACGCCGCAAATGTTCGCAGCCATTTGTCGCACCATAGAGACCGTACCTTGTGAGCATGATGCATGGTATGAGTTCTGGGACATGACGACGCAGCTCTTGATCAAAGATCTCACCCCCTGGGCCTTCCTAGCTGACAATGTGACAGAGCATATGACTCATTCACTATTCTATCGCGGCCTGTTCGGCGCTATCGATTCACCACATCCGCGGCCTCTGTTAATACCCGACGATGGTCGACCTCCATCATCCTTTTCTCCTGGTATGATGCCAGATATTGGACCAGGGCTGATACAAACGGCATACGAACTACACGTCAAACTCAGCTTTGGGGTTCCAACAACGGCCGCACCCATACTGCGTGGGCTTCTACGTGACTTGTCCCAGGCAGATATCGATATCCCGCAGTACTTCGAATTCTGGCTCAATCAGCCAAACGTCATGCCTGGAATACCTCAAAACGTGCGCAATGGCCCTGGTGTTTTCCGGATCATTGCGAACAACCATGGTAAGCCCGATCGAGCTATCATGGACGGGGTACATGAACACTACAAATATGATCGTCGTCCAGGTCATATCCGACTTGTCGAATCACTACCAACGGTCGACGAACCCATTGCCAATGATGAGGTTTGTCCGATCTGTTTAGAAGGCTTCGACAATTGTGAGGACAAGCCGGACACCATACCTGTTAAGACTCCATGTGGTCACATTTTCATGAAAGGTTGTCTCACTGAGGCTCTGGTTGGCCGGAACTTGTCCTGTCCAATGTGTCGACAGAACATGGCGGAGGTTTTGTTTCAGGCTGCCGTGGCACCGGGTTCCTACATAGTGTAAACGCGGCCGATCCAAACATACACGTCCAATCTCCAGCATTTGACTTGCCACAAAGCGGTCCGCAAACAATGCCGTGTTTTTTTGTGCAACATCAGTACGAGACAGGTCCGTGGACGCTAGGCAACTTGTTGTCCAAACCAAATTTGACTTCAGCCACACTTTCTTTTTCCCCTTAATGCTCATCAACTCTGCTCCTATCTCTTGTGTTTCGATCCTTCGTACACTCAATACTGCATCTCCATCATCTCAAGATCAACACACTGCCGAGCGTGTATAAATACATATTCTAAGACCTCTTTACTTCTCCCAGAGCGTATACCACAGGCTTCCAGGTGTAGCCCTTGTGTCCGAATTCGTTGACATATTGCCCTGCCAATTTCGACACTGTTCTTCCAACCAGACCTGCCGCAAACGCAGTGACGGACAGCATCACATTCACAACGCCTGACCCGTAATCCTTCAGCATAAAAGGCTCCCATCCACTTACATTTCGGCCAAAAGCTCCACTATAATCGCTCTCAGCTTCTCGCCTTCAACGTCCGCCTAGACCAAAAGTGCCAACCACTCAACCACAGCATCCACCACGGCCCCGCCAGATATGTCAGACTTACCATCGCCCACCAACGACCCACCCCCATCGTCCAATCTCTCGCCACCGCCTCCTTCACGCACTCTCTCGCCATCGCCTCCCTCACGAACTCTCTCGCCATCGCCTCCTACCAACTCGTCCCCGACCACCGGCACAGTCTCCGCATCACTGCCACAATGCGCATGCGCAATCTGTACAGTCGCGGCTCAGCCAGGTCCTGGGCAAGTCTTCCAGCCCAGCGAGGCTGCCGCTGCGGGCGACGAGATACATGCGACAAATCCGGGCGCCGAGCAAGCAGCACAAGCTGAACTCGCTGCTTCTGCTTCAGCTTCAGCTTGGACGATGGATTGGGGTTATCCGTCACATCTTGCGTTACCATACACTGAGCCCCATCACTGGGGTCCAGCTCGCCCAGAACACACCCACACATTTCCGGCTACCTCACTGCCGTACACCCTCGACAACTGGGCTCTCGCGGCCGCAAATCCGTACTTGCACCATGGAGGCGGTGTGTATTTGCCAGCGAGAAGCGTCGAAGTCCCGTTGGGTGGTGCAATGGCCTTCGAGCATGTCGGGCCGCATATGCTCCCGCCCAGTACGGTACATGTTCCTGTTCTCCCGCCTGTGATCTCCAGCATGCACGTGAGCGCGTTCGCCGTCCCCGCCTACCCCATCACGCCCATGTACTGGGGTAACAGCGCCTTCGGTTCCGCACAATTCCGTGCTTCCCAGTCTCTTGCGCTTGAACAGCACAGGGGGGCTGCCCTCTCGGCAAGGGAAGCGCACGCCTATCCTGATATGCCGGATGCCTCTGCGCAAGACTCCGTCTTTCGCGTGCCAGCTGGGTTATTCGTCGACATTGAAGGGAATGACATGCGGTGTTCAATCTGCTGGCAGGACTATGACGACGACGAGGGTCTTGGGGGCGTTGTCACGCTGGTGACGATGTCATGTGGACATGTGCATCTGGGGGATTGTTTGGGTTTGCTGCGGGCAGTGGAAGGCGGTAGTCCGAATGCGCCGTTATGTCCCGCGTGTAGGCAGGACATGGTGGGGTCGCAGGTAGCTGAAGCGGCGGAGGAGGGAGATGAGGAGGCAGACGAGGAGTAGATTTGTGCAGATCATCAATCGACGCGTTTCGCAAGGTTACCAAGGGTCTTCAAGAATGTAGTCTGCATCAGGTCCTCGAACATAATTAGATTAAGACAGAGACGAATAGAAAGCATGAGAATAAAACCAGCACAGCGAGTAGTCGCTACCAAAAAGTAACCTGGAAGTATCGCGCCTTCTGAAGGCCCTCGCACACGTCTAGGACGTTAATTAGCGCTTCACAAATCGCTGAAGACATCCTAGTTACTGCACTTAGTATACGACTGAGCCTCTAGCAGGTCTTGAATACATCTGCGCTACACTCAATTTGAATTCATGCTAGCAGTCGCAGGCTGGTAGATAATACTAGAATTGGGTCACAGCGGCTCTAAGCTGGCGCGGGAGAGTAAATCTTGTCCCGTCGAACGTGTTTCTGCTGGAAATGCACACGTGAACACGCATGAATGCCGAGGTTGATGATGCAACGTGGAGTCTCGGACTCTTGATTTAATTGTCTTCTCTCATATCATGCTTTGCGCTGGTATAATGCAACGGAGTCCTCGACATGAGGATATCATAAAAGTGGGAAAGGAGATCGACGCCCTGTATTCCGCGTGCACTACGCCGGCATACCCAACCCACTAGATCTGGGCGGCGTTGAAGAATTACAAGAAAATGTTTGGATTGTGCAGAGTGACAAGTTAAGAAGATGTCAGTCTGGTGAAAAGCGAAAATGAATCGCGTTTAAGCCCGCGGTGTCGACGCCAGTAGTCGTCCCAGACTTCCGTTGGCGGCTGATAGAGAGGGGACAGGGGATTTCGCATACACGATTTCGCCCTCGATAGTACTCGCTGACATCGTTGATATCGGATGGGTCTTGTGCGAGTATGACTTCGGACTCGACGGCGCTGTCCTGGGAGTGACAAGATCTATCGACTTCGAGCCATATGATGCGCTGTGCGGGTTGTGCCTGGGTGGCAGTGGGCGATTGGTCGCCGGAGTATATGGTAACGAGTAGCTGATTGAGGATGCTGGTGTATGTGACAACGACGGTGCGGCGGTGAAGCTGACTTGCGAAGTGGATGCACGGTTGTATCGTGGTCGATAGGGACGTATTGTCTCGGCGGGGTGCTTATACGACTGAAACTGACGAAGATATTTCGATGCTTCAGAGTCCAGAGGTTGCGACTTTTCGTCGATGGACATTGTGTTATCGTCTGACGAGATATCGGAGAATGCACATGATGATCGTTTCGACTCGGGCTGGGTGGGCGAGCGCTGAGGCACAATGTCACGGAAGTGGAGATCCTCAAACGAGAAATTGGCAAATGGCGTTGTTGGCGGTGAGTAGTGCTCGTGTGCGAAGGCGAAGCTCTTTTCGGTGTCCTTCTTGCGGCAGCTGGATGGAGGTCAGTATGGGGGTCCGTGCGGGTGTATCGTTGTGGTATTGTACCTCTCAGAGCAAAACAAAATCGAATTGCTTGGGGTGATGATCTGCTTCTCGCAAACCGTGCTTCACGTGGTTAGCATAATAAATTATATTGTTGGACGATGTGCTTACCAAAAGTTCAAGAAGCTTACAGCCATCGAATCCTCGTCGTCCCAGAAGTCGCTTTCCGCCTCCTTGTGGTGGGGGACTTTGCTGCTACCCTTGCTGCCGTGGGAATGTGATCGCTTTGACAGAGGTGCAGGCTTAGGCCGGGCGTGTGCTGGCAGTGACCTTTTTGAATGATGCGACGGATGACGAACGTGATGTGTCGCCATGGTGTGGAATGGAGTCGGTGAACTTTAAAGCCTCACTCGTTAAATCGCGCACGGTGCGCAGTGATGATGGTGAGCACGTCTTGTTACAGGCTGGGAGGCGGCGAAGAGGCGGTGACACAGCCGCAAAGTACCTGCTGTCTGGCGCTGATATGACGGCAGATGGCTTTGTTTCGATGCTTATCGCGGAGCCCCTGCGTCGACGATTTAGCCAGGAACAATCTTCGGGGGCCCTGGATCTCGGCCCAGTACAATCGAGATGACAATAGACAACCAATAGTGCAACTATGTGCTAGTCGACTCGCCCGCGGAACAAAGCTGGACAAGGAGACAACAAACTCACGATTAATTCGGGACGTGCGACGTCGGAAGGGTAGACACAGCTCCCTTTGCTTGGGCGTCGTGATAACGGTGCCCGTGTTGCGGTGCCGGCAGATCGACAGTGCTACGGCGCGATAAGATGCCTTCGCTTGTGATGGATGCTGGAGCGAGAGCCGAGGGTTTCCTGGATGCTTGCGGCAAACGTCGGAGGTCGATAACGGGCAATGTGTCTGAGATGAGAACGACAACAGCCTGGGAGGGAACTGCGTCAATAAGTAATGAGCACCCTGGCGTCAGCGGGTCGTGGACAGCCGCTCTAGAACACGGTTGACGACGGCGCTCTAATTATACAAGTGGGTTATCGTGGGAAGTGTGGGGATGATGCGCGATTGCGACGTCCATGGAGCCATTGAGATCATCCAGCACACCAGAGCACGCCATATCGGAGCCGTTGTTGGCTGACTCTTAAGCTGTGTCCCCCACCCTATCCACGCCAAATGCCTTGGATTCAATCTGCAGTTCTTCCGCTGCATCGACGGCGGGGAAACCGGTCGTAATCCTGTCCCTGTTCATCATGGTGTTGCGCATACGGGCGTCGTGTCGACGAATCGCAGCGACGCATCGTGCCACGGAATAGCCGAGTGTAACAAGGTCCACGCGCTGAGGTTTGGTTGGGAGTACTACCGGCGGGTACCATATTAACTCCTCTGTCCATTCGGGTGCGTATCATGTAGCTGCGTTCGGGTCACGTCTTGCGTTGCACTCTCTTCTTGCAGAATGAGGAGCTATGGCGAGCGAGTCAAAGGGTTTCTCGTTGCGGCAACCCGGTACGTCAAGACATCTCTCAGCTCACAGAAATCACGCAACGTTCGTATTTGGCCAGTCGAAACCGCATACCTGACGCGACATGCGCTCGAACCTCCGATGCGACGCAACTGCTTCCGCCTAGAAGATTGACAATGCATATGTGAAGTGCGGGTCGAAAACGTAAGATCAATAAGCACACTCAATGAGCTACACTCGTCCTCTCGGGATCCCTGCCGATGTTGGAATTTCAAAGACCGCAAAAGTGAAACATCACCGCGTGCGTCGATTCACGATTGCTACGGGATGCAACAGACATAGTCTAGACCACCACGTGTTGGTCGACAAGAATTTGACTCGACCCATTAGAAAGCGAATGGATCCTCGCTTGCCTCACCTCTGGTAATGCGCCATATTTGGATTGGGGTAGAGGTTGGGTAAAATGGGCCAACCTGGTGTTGTTCGGGGACAGGTGCAAAGTCGAGCTGCTTGAAACTGAAACCGTTCCGCTCTACCCCACAAAAGTCAGCGACAGCTCAGCCATGGCGTAATGCCGCATAATTCAAGAAGTGAAAGACCCACTACACGCGTTCAGAAAAGCCTCGAACGTCTGCTCGTTGCGTATTGTTGCGGATATGAGCACATTGAGCGCTGGGTTCAGCTCGAAAAATTCTCTCATTGTCGAAACGAGACGTGGAATGACGGACTTGTCGTAAGTCTGTGGAATCGTCGTAAGCGATGACTCCGGCAATGGCCTCCACAAACATCTTACAACGTCTGCCCCGAGAAGAACATCCGGTGCTTCCATGCCGTAATCCTCTGCAAATGTAGTCGCGTCCATGGGCCAACCCCACTTCAGCGCCGCTGTCCTCCATATGCATGTAGAGGAGTCATTGGAATCAAGACCGTTAAGAAAGAGGTTGGTTTTGATGGTGTCCACCACAGCCTCGTCGCCGTCTGTCGCTACAATACCAGCAACATCGAGGTGCTTGGCGCAGAGTACGGATAGCATGCCAGTGCCTGCACCAAGCTCGAATACCTTCTTGCCCCGGATCAGCGATTGGCCTTCATGAGACCCAAGGTACGATCCGAGCAGAAGCGCTGCTTCCCATGTCCTCAGACCGGTAGTGCCCGATGACGAGATAACAGATCGGGCCTCGAGGAGCGTCACTGTCCGGTCACCCGAGCTGCTGTCAGTGTTGGCGGAGGAGTCTGGAAAGGAGTATGTCACGAAGGCCTTTTGTTGGGCGGAGTCGGCCTCTGAAGGAACAGTGGAACTGAGGAGAGTAGACATGGCAGACATGAGGTCATCTGAAATTTCCTGTGTACGGCGAGGAGTGGTCATTAGCGAAAGAAATGAAAAGCAAGGTCAAAACTGGGAATCGCAATGGTATCGATCGTGATTGAGTGACGGTAAAGACAGCAGATCGCCGTGCAATGTCATGATAAGAGACAGGTGGTCGTACATCCTCCTCGGGGTCTACTATCGCCCCCTCGAGCTTCGAGATGACGAGTTTGAGGACTCGAAGTTGGTATCGGTCCGGTGGTGGTGACTTGACCTTGTCCAGATCGAACATGTTGGCGAACAGCCAATTCTGAACGTCAGGCCTCTTAAGCATCGCACTTTCTGGCCATCGCAGCTGATGAGGCTCCACTAGCTGGAAGTACTGCCGTTGCAGTATCTGAAGACCTGTCGTGATGGCTGCATCTGCCATAGCGCTTCACTGCCTAAAATCCTGCAAAGATGCAGTTGACTTAATGCTAAGATTATTTCGAGAGAGTGTCCGGAATAGTTTCAGCACCTGAGATTACATATGTTGTTGCGTGGAGAGTGAGCAAATCGGAGTTGATGTTCGAGGTGCTGCCAAGACCTCTCGCTTAGCAGCGCCCACCGAATTCTGAGCAAATCTAACTCTTGAACGACGACACATCCTGCCGCCAGCTAACACCACAGCCAAATCGACAACAGCAGGATCGAGCTCGTCCAGTACGTAAAGCCAAAGCAAATGAAGCAATTGCGATCGCATCGCCATTCGAGTCGTCTACTAACGCGCGCAGGTCGATAGCCACCTCCAAGATGTCCGACTCCCAAGTTACCCTGCGCACGCGCAAGTTCATCCGCAACCCCCTCCTCGGTCGTCGCCAAATGGTCGTGTAAGTGCAGGAATATACCCTCTATACTGGCAGTAATTCCGGTCGACAAGGTCTGACGGTTGCCATGTAGCGATGTTCTCCACCCCAACCGCGCGAACGTCTCTAAGGACGAGCTCCGCGAGAAGCTCGGCCAGCTGTACAAGGCCAAGAAGGAGGACGTCTCTGTCTTCGGCTTCAAGACACACTTCGGTGGTGGCAAGAGCACCGGCTTCGCTCTCATCTACGACAGCGCCGAGGCGATGAAGAAGTTCGAGCCCCGCTACAGGCTCGTAAGATACGGCTTGGCCACCAAGGTCGAGAAGGCCAGCAGGCAGCAGCGTACGTTCCTGGCGATCCCCGTGTTACGAATGCATGTATACTGACTCCAATACAGGCAAGCAGCGCAAGAACAGGATGAAGGAGTTCCGCGGTACCGCCAAGACCAAGGGTGGCTCAAAGAAGGACAAGAAATAAGCGGGTGCACCATAACGATGACTACGAAAGTCATGGTCGTGGACGAGTGGCGGCCACTCTGGAACTGGTTCGGCTGGTCTTTCCTCATCGCGGCTGGTTCGGAGTTGCAGTGTACAGCTATGAACGCATGAAAAAGTCTTGCGAACGGGCACGGCAAGATGGATGGCGTTTGAAATACATTTCGTGCTGACCATCAATGCATATCATGGAACTTTGGAATACAACATGTTCGCCACTTACACCCTGGCGCTAACTTTTCGCACTTCATTCGTAATCGTGATGGCGATAATATGTGTTCTTATTACTATGTTCATGATGCATCACTTTCGTATAAGGCTAGCGCTGCAGTCTTCATACAGACATACACACTCTCAAGCTGCAGCACTCTCCGTCTTGACCATCTCCACACCCTGTTGTACATTCTCCCCAGTTGCCGGTGGCTCCACCACCTCCCCAGTACCCGCTGCTTGCAATGGTTTCTCAACAGACATTTGAGTCTGCACAACAGGCTTCTGCATCTCCAGAAATCTCTTAGGCACTCCCTTTGCAGGCGGCATGCCCAAGAAGCCCTTTCCACCCATACTCTCGAGCGGCTTCGCTCTGCCACCCACGTAACATCCCAGGTCACCGGACCACACAAAGCCGCCACCAACCACGCCTCGCAAGACACCAAAGGCGCGAGCGTCGCGGTATGCAATGCCCGTCTCGGGGTCGCGGTATCGCGCGACTGCATTCGTGACGGCGCACAGCGGCTTGACAGGCTTGAGCGCGGCTTCGCGTTCTTCTCTTTGCCTTTTAGTGACTTTTGCTTGGGTGGTGAGGATAGTGTTGACGAAGGAAGTTGCATCCGAGAGGGACCAGTTGAACAGCGTGGTGGAGAGTTGGATGAGGGCGGCACGGTCTTTGTCTTTGATGAGGGATGCTGTTGTTCTGGCGCGCGAGGAAGTGGGTGGTTGGTCGAGATTGGGGAAATCGGAGAGAATGAGCAGGTTGCGAAGGGCGCGTATGATGGTCTTTCGGCGAGGTGGCGCAGGTGGTGCCGGTGGACGTTGAAATTGCTGGAGGAATGCTTGCGCACCGACAGGGTTGCCGTGTTGTGTGAAGATCGGATCGTTGAGTGCAGAATGAGGCTGGTGTGAAAATGGTGATTGTGCTGTAGTGTATGAGTGGTAAGGTGAGGCTTGCGTAAAGGGATTTGGTGGTAGATCAGAGGACGTGTTTTGCGGTTGATGGTGTTGGGCATACTGATCGATGCCGAAGAGGAAGGAGTCCTGAGGAGGGTGCGCCAACATGGTGTTGTTCGGCAAAGACATGCCATGAGAGCCCATGAAGACATTTCCTCCAGAAGCCTGTGATGCAGCTGTCCAGGGCAGCTGTGAAGGATAGTGGGTCTGTGGTGGAGCCCCTGTGGTTGTAGGTGTATGTGCTACGCTCGTGGAAGCGTGGACGTGACTATGTGGATCCTGCGCTGGCTGAGTGTGATCTTCCGAGGTGCAATTGACTGGAGGTATTTCGTGTGTTGTGGTTTGCGCCGACTTCTCTTGAAGTCCCCCCTCAGCCGGCGCTTCCTTCGAATCCACTTCCACACTCTGAGCGCCCGACGCCTGTGGCTCCTTATTGAGCTTCTCTTCGAGATACTCCAGAGTAGGCGCATCCTTCCCAGTGTACTTGACTTTATCATCTACCCAAATCGCGGGCCCACTGTAGAATCTGATGAAAGGTCCTTCCATCTTGCGGTTCTTCATGGCATCAATCTTGGCTTGCCGCTCAGCTGCCCTCGCTTCCTCTGCCTCTTCCCATCTGTGGAGGGTCTTCTTGTTGACCCTCTCGTTGCGCGCGGCTTCAGCTAGCCGCTCGGCTTGTGTCAACGGCTTCGGCTCGTCCTTCTTCTTCCGCGCCTCGGCAGCCTTCATCATGGCTAGGGTGTCATCTCGTCGCTTGTCCTTCTCCATCAGCTTCGAGAGCGTTGCCTCTTTGTTGGCCACCGTCTGCGTCCTCGCAGATGCTCGAACAGGGCCATCTTCGTCTGTGGGTAGCCATGACGCACGCTCCGACTTCTTCTTCGGCCGTGTTGGAGCGTTGACAGGTGACTGCGCGCGGGGTAACTCGAGTTTGACTTTTTTACGTGTGACAGCGGCAACCCGGGCGGCGAAGGGGTTGGTAACAGCTTTGCGCTTCTTGCTCTTCTCCTGACGCTCTGCTCTGCGCAGCTCCTTCTCCCCTGCATCGTCGTCGTCAGCGCCATCGTCATCCTCCTCTGACGACGACGAGTCCATGTTGTAGTCAGCCTGCTCGTTAGCATCATCACCCTGAAACTCCTCCTCGTTTGGGGCATCCTCCCATTCCTCGCCCCACTCCTCCTCTTCGGCTGACTTGGCGAGCAGTGTGGACATGCGATTCCCCGCGTTGGCTCTTCTCTCCCTCGTCGTGACCATGAGCTCAGCCGGCGCCTCATCCTCGCTTTCCTCCGCAGAGCTCTCGGAGCCGCTGCGATCCTGCGAGACAGTAGTGTCCATCGTTTCTGTCTCTATGCGCTCGGCCGACATGATGGTAGTGCTTGCAGTGAGTTTTGCAACAAGCGCGACGGTCTGAGGAAGGTGCAAGCGAGCAGGGTAGGCCTGGTGTCATGCGCTATTGCTTCGAGAATGCTTCCATGAGGCGTGCGTTATGCACTCGAGGGCGCAGCGAACGGCACTAGGTGGAACAATGACGGGCCCGTGCCGTATCGTTATGCGAGCGCGGAGTGGTGGTGTGTTTCGAGCGCCGTTGGAGGGTTTGCTTGAGTTGTCAATGTCAAAGGCACGCACCAGTACAGAATGACGCGACGCGACAGTGCAGAGAACCCTGCACGTCTTGGCACCGAGTGCTGAAACATAGCGCCGTTCAGGATTGACAACGTTCTCGAATCTCGCTCCCCACCACCCGAGCAACGCTCGCTAGTCTCAAGCCCAGCAGTCTTTCGTCCCGCTCGCCAGGTATTTAAATTATAGCAGCGGATAACGGGTTGATATTCTCTACCCATAGCAGATCCCGAATCTGGCAGACCTGCGTGGATAACCTGCCTGGTTCAAAGCATGTCAAGTTACAAGCAATGCTTTGCCAAAGAAGTGACGGACACGCCATCCCATTGGCAGAGTACACCGAAAGCATGATGCTGCTCAAGCAAGCAACTTCTGGAAGGCTTTGTTTCAATGCCGCTGACGGGTGCTCCATGCAGCCTACATGTGAGAACGGTCCTTGCTTGTAGAGGCAGACTAGCAAACGGACCTCGTAGTCCTCACAGTGTAAACAGGACAGGCACATCCATCGCTCGGCAGCCAGCCCTCTGCACCGTCATCTGAATTTAGCTGGAAACAGCCAATTGCGATGCGCAGCATGGGAGGGACCACGTCAGACTGTGTGCTTGTGTGGAGTGACGGACTCCCTGAACGCGCCTCTGTGTTTCAGCATCCTCTCCCGCAGCCAGATTAAGCCACTCAGGGCAGCGGGCAGAGGGTGCCCCTATTGCTGTACAAAAGCTATATTCCGTACCGCTGCGGCGGAATAATGCCCTTGATGTTGAGCAGCAGAAAAGGCCCTCTTGCACGCGTTAGCAGATCCGTCGCCCGTGTCCTGTAACACGCCTGTCCTGGCTGTTAGCCCAATCTGCGCCTTCCCCGTCTCTCTAGTCTCGAAGGAGCGAGCCAACGACACCTCTCAACTTTCTGCCCTCCTCACCTCTCTCTTCACCTCTCCTTGCCCACGCTGCTGCACTTGCCAGCCTCTCCATGAGCGACGGTCCCTAATCGCCCATCTGTTAATCTATTTTACATTCTCCAGACACGCGTGTGTTTGTCTATTCCGCCGGCCCGCTGCACCCATAATCGAGCAGCCCTCCCACAGCGACGATAACCATTCGCTGCCTCCGCGGTAGTCCCTCGCCGTTCCTTATCAGCCCCAGACGATTCCGCCAGTCGCGCCGTCGACCGCACAATTTCTTGTGTGGACTCGAGACATTGCGAGCCGCGACACATTCGGCCTGCGAAATACGCGCGTCTCGCTAGCTCCTCCCTGCTACCAGCAATCTCGAGAGAGTTGTGGGTGCATTGAAGCACTGAACGCTGCAAGAGAATTGTCGTGGACAGCGCTTGCGCATCGTCAGGACTGGATCCACTGGCTACTCCCATCTGCAGCCAATTATACACACATTACACAGGCTGTGCGCTGAGCTGAGTCCGGTCTTGCTGGCAATAATTCCTCCGCCTCACGTTCCTTTGGCCGGTACCAACCTGCGTTTCTACATTACCCTGGCATTGGTAACCGAGAGTCTCGACGACCATCCTTCCCAGCTATAGAACTACCACACGGATAAGACAGGGTCTGTAATTCATAATGGCTCCCTCATCACGCCCCGAACACCACATCAACCTCAACTACATCCCCCAGTTGACTCCCCAGGGGCCGCACTCCGGCTCCTCCACTGGCAACACGTCTCCCGTAGAGCCTCCGAACAGCGGCTCTATCCGCTTCCCAACGAACACGTCAAACCCGCTTGGGAGTGCTGCGGCAGGCACAAGGCTGGGCGCTGGATCCCCGTCGCATGAATATGGCAGTCGACTATTCTCCAAACGGTTTGTCGCACCCTGAAACAGGGCCCGATTTTCGCTAACGTTGATTGACAGTGCACGCGAGATCCAAGCGCAGGAGGGCGTGACTCCACAGTTATGGGGAGGACCTCCTACCAGTGGCAATTCCACCCCATTGCGTGAAACCATCCCAGAGTCTCCTAACGGGGAGAGCTTCCCCGACTTCAACAACGCCATGCCAGAGACCGCGTCAGCTGGCCAGCGACAAGGCCGTGCCCGCGCTGGCACCCTGCCCTCACGCTTCTCCCCAGTCGCCGCTCCTCCTGGCCTGTTGTCTGGCCCTTCTCTGCTCCCCCAGACTTCTCGCCCAACACCTTCCACGAGCCCCTTCAAATCTGGCTCAGGCACTCCCACCGAGCGCAGTGGCTTCGTTCCTGGACCGACGAACGCTGCAGCCAAGTCTGCCCTTTTGTCTCGTCTTCGTGCAGGCTCGATGCCTCAACGACCTGGTTTCCTCCCACCTGCGACTTCTCCATTTGGGAATTCCATCTTCTCTACTGGCTGGTCAAGCAATCGCGATCGCAGTAGCACTCTGCAGAGCATCGCCTCTCTTCCTTCCAACGGCCCCGGCTCACCGATGTCCTCTTTCTCGCGGGACTCCCTTGCAGATACGGATGTCAAGACCCTTGACTACCTAGGTCTTGTCGACACTCCTCAGCCTGCCCGAGCTACGCTGGCTCCTTCCGACATCGAGCTCTTGCTTGAGCAACAGAGGAACGCCAACAGTCTGAACGCCAACTCCGCAAATCGCTTCCGCTCCTATTCCGTGAACGCCAAGGAAAAATATGCTGAGGATGAGGACGAGCTCGATCAGTATGGTCCCTACAGTGGCACTATCACCCCCGCAGAAGCAAATGCTCTGCTCATCCAGGAAGCCGTCCGTCAACACAATCTCGAGGTGCAGGCATTCACTCAATACGCATCAGCTGCGCGCCCTCGCGCCAGGACTGCTGGCGTACTAGACGCCCCTAGCCGCGGCCTTATGCGAAACTACATGCCCACTATGTCTCGTTTGGACAACACCCTGACCGCTACTGACTTAACAGAGGATGCTGAATACAATTTGGCCGAAGCTGTCAAGAAGATGCATCTTCCCAGTGGCAACCTCGGCGACGACACACTGGACGGCCCGACTCGGTCGCTATGGCTCGGCAACATTCCGTCATCAACCACCGTTTCGTCGCTCAACGTGATTTTTGCCGCCTTTGGCGCCATCGAATCCACTCGTGTCCTTACACACAAGAACTGCGGCTTTGTCAACTTCGAGACTCTAGAGAGCGCGGTGCAAGCGAAGTCGCAGCTCAACGGCAAGGAGATCTTCCCAGGCGCCGGTCCCGTGCGGATCGGCTACGCTAAGATTCCCAGCGCGGCCGCTACGCCTGGCCACAACGGGCTCTTTCCCTCGCCAAGCCCAGACCCACTTTCGAAGGGCCAGGCGGAAGGTGCAACCAGTTCCACCAACAATGCTAAGACAAGCAGTCCTCGTAGCGGAACAGCGAACGCACCTCTGGTCACTCCTGAGCTCAATGACATTCGCGGCGACATCATTCAGATCGTTAAGGAACTGGGTGCCACAGATGAAGAGCAGGCCAGGATCTCTGCGCAAGTCGAAGCGGCCGTGCAGGTCAACAACTACGTTGAGGAAGTACCAACGGTCGAAGAGCCAAGTCATACTCGAGTCCACGATGCGCCAAGACTACGTGAGATCCGCAAACGCATCGACAATGGTTCTTGCTCCAAGGAAGACATTGAGCAGATTGCTATCAACATGCTTCCCGAAATTGCAGAGCTGTCCTCCGACTACCTAGGCAATACCGTTGTGCAGAAGCTCTTCGAGTTCTGTGAGGAGCCTACCAAGGAAGCCATGCTGCGTGAAATCTCACCCCAATTGGCCAAGATTGGTGTTCATAAGAACGGTACGTGGGCTGCTCAGAAGATCATCGACGTCTCAAAATCTGCAACCATGCAGAAGATGGTTGTCGAAGCTCTGCAGCCCTACGCCATGGCTCTGTTCCTCGACCAGTTCGGCAACTATGTCATGCAGGGTTGCCTCAAGTACCAGCACTTCAATCAATTCATCTTCGAGGTCATGCTCGGCCGCCTCTGGGATTTGGCCCAGGGTCGCTTTGGTGCTCGTGCTATGCGAGCTTGTCTGGAGAGCCACTTCGCCACCAAGGATCAGCAGCGTATGGTTGCGGCTACTATTGCGCTGCACAGTGTGCAGCTCGCCACCAACGCCAATGGTGCTCTTCTTTTGACATGGTTCCTCGACACCTGCACCTTCCCAAGGAGACGCACGGTGTTAGCACCTCGTCTCGTTCCACACATTGTCCACCTCTGCACGCACAAGGTGGCCTACCTTACTGTTCTCAAGATCATCAACCAGCGAAACGAGCCTGAGGCTCGGGATACCATTCTCCAGGCCCTGTTCTTCTCGCCCAACGATCAAGTTCTAGAGGAGATTCTCAATGACCAGAATTGCGGTGCCACTCTGATCTTCAAGGTTCTGACCACACCGTTTTTCGACGAGCATATCCGTGCGGAGGTTGTGCAGAACGTACGCAACGTCCTTGTCCGCATCAAGGCGCAACCACAGCAAGGCTACAAGCGACTTATGGACGAGGTGGGCCTTTCAACGCGAGGTCCCGGACATCGTGAGCACTCGCAGACTCGGCCCGCGTCGAAAGATAGCTCGGTTGCGGGAGGTCCTGGGAACTTCTACCAAGGTGGACCGCCCGGATTTGATCCTGTTGGCCTGCAAAGGACTGCCAGTATGGACTCAAATGGCTTCGAACAATATCCAATGGGCGCGGGAGGCCCTATGTTCATGCCAAACATGCAAGCTATGACTGGCCCTCAGCAGCTCCAGTACCAGCAGCTTCTTTCTCGCCAAGGGCAGTTCTACCCACAAATGAATGGCTTCCAGGCCCCGGTCCCAGGGATGGAAGGTTATCGCAATTCTTCGCCAGTTGCAGCTCCCGGCTTCAATGGTTCTCCGATGATGCAGCCCGCCAATCTGGCAGGGCAAGGCATGGTCCCTGGTATGGGCGGGCAAATGTACCCATACAACATGTACATGGGCCAGCAGCAGCAACAAGCAGCCGGTGGCGGCCAGCGACGCGGAAGAGTAAGCAGAAATGCGTCTCCAGCGTCCATTGCTCGACGCTAACATCTCTTACAGAGATAGGCTGTCACGAAGGATGATCTTATTTCTGTACCTGTACATGGCTTGCGCGTACTTGGTCTCAATAGCAACATACACATCCCTTTCCTTTGTCTACGCATGTTCCTTACAAGCTGGAGAGAAGGAGGCAGGCCCACCTTGCATCTCATTGCTTGACGAACACTTTCCAGCAACGGGGTCTCTCTTCTCTTCGGCGTCTACACATCACGCTCGCTCTCTGTCACTCGCTTGCATCGCTCGCATTCGGCTTGGTGTTGGCATCTACCTCAACCACTTCTTCTTGTATCTTACCTTTTGAGTCGGCGTCTCGGACACACGACTCTTTTGCTCGGAGGACCTTTGTAGGATGGGAGATATGTGGCGATGGGGGCAAAAAATATGGATACGATCTGATCTCGGATGGGATCTTTGCGATATGGGTGCGCTGTCATGGCGGTCTCCATGTAGGTGGAATGAAATGGGAAGAAATGGGAAGAAATGGACATAGCACGGTTGTCTTGGGACACCTTTACAATGGAGGAGTCAGCCTGTTGCTCGTCTTGATCTCTGCGGCCGCGTGATGCACGTGTTCTGGCATGCGACGTCTCCAAGGTACTGTCTTCGCTGAAGCTTGACGCCGAGCTTGGCAAGCGATGGTCGTTTCTCCCGCTCAATCACAATATTCAAACCATGCAGCTAAGGAACACGTGTGCGTAACGATATATATTCGATGCGAAACAATACGGTATCAAAGACCGAGTCTTGGGTATCTTATCCTGCCAAAAAACCCAATTACGCCGTTTCCCATGTATCCAAGAGCAGGGCCCCAAACTCGTGGAACAAACGCACCTCTGTAAAACGACTGCGCAGCTCAGGCAAAGCCAAACCAGCCTCCTGCCCAGATGACCCATGGTCTGATTCTCTCCGCGTGTCTATCTCGGGTCTCCTAGTGCCCATTCTCCGCCGTCTCACTGAACTTGCGCTTCTTCGCCTCGCGCTCTCCATCAAGCTGTTGTGGCGGGGGTTGGTACTTGTCTCCTCTGCCCTGCATGGCATAGACTGCCTTTTTGATGGGCTCTTCATTCTGCAGCAACATATCTTCGGTGACGGGGGCCTCGATACTCGCCAACACGCTGTTCACCGTCGAGATGTGGTTCGCGTCTTTCTTGTCGTCGCGCCAGCGGGGCGTTCCGTCGCCTTCGGCTTTGTACTTCCACTGTCCGGAGGGGCTGCGGTAGCATTCTATGATGCGCCCGTCGAGCCGCTGTTGCAGGCCTTTGAGGAGCTCCCATTCTTGCGGGGTGATGGCCAGGTCGGCGAAGTACTGGTAGTTGTCTTTGCCGTGCTGGACGAGGAGTTGGAAGGACTTGGGCATCGCGTCGAAGTCGGGAATCAGGCCTTCTTCGCCGTCCTCGGGGTCGAAGAGCGGAAATTCGCCCAGGCGCAGCTTGAAGTCGATGGTGTTCTCGTGCGGCGGCTTCCACTTAAGGATATGGCGGTCGGTGCCGAACTCGTAGCGTGTGGATTTGCAGGTGAAGATGAGGCCGTCATTGCCGTGTTTGAGAGTGGGCAGGACGTTGTCGAACATCTGCCGGATCGAATATGCGGGGTACGTCTTCTTCTCCTTGAGCGCAAACGGGCGTAAGTCGGGGTTTGGCGTTGAGGTGAGCTTCTTGTGGTAAGGCTTCAGCACCCATTCCTGGAATCTGCCTAACCGCTTGTCCAGCGGCTTGCCTGTGACATTCTGGTCGTTGACCGCCAAACAGTCGAACACATAGAAGTTGAGTCGCGGTGTTGCTTCGCCCGGGTACTGATCGTGTACCAGCTCTCCGTCCAGTATTGTGCCAAAGAGAAACTTCTCCGGGTCATTTGGATTCTCATAGTATGGGATTCGCAGGGCCGGTTGGATGTTGTAGTAATTGTTTTTTCTATCAATAAGAAACGTCACTGGCTCGAGTGTAGTTCCGCTGTCTCGCCAATACAGAAAGAGTAGACATCGCAGGCCATCCGTCTTCTCGCACATGAAGTATTCTTGCCGTTGAAGCTCGGTAATGTGTTCGCGTGCAAACGACACAGGTTGCGCGCCTGGAAACCGGAGATTGTCGCGGTCTAGAATATCTGCGACGATGCCCTTCAGGTCATTGGCATCTTTGTGGTTCGAAACGAGAACGCCCGGCACGGGCGGCGGCGGCGCGTGCGAAGGAACGGTAGACGGCATGGTGGTGAGATACGACAGTGGTCGGGAGGTCAAAGTTGTGTGTACGGTTGAGTGCGAAGGGTGAGAGCACCCTTGAGGGGTGGGCGGACGGTTATGTACAAAGGCCGCAATCGAAGGAAGCGTGGTAGCGAAAGCTATGGCCTGCTTACATAAAAGCCGCATTCACCTCACGCAGGCAACTTGAGGTCATGACCTACAGTAGAACCACCCTTACAAAAATACGCGTGGGGAGCCGAATTTTATCGTTATATACCTGAGTATCGTATAGAGAGCTCTAGTATTAGCATTAATAGCTGCGTAAAATTTCCTCTCTTTCGTTTCTAAGGCGGCCTTCACTAAGAAATCTTATGTAAGCATAAACTTCAGGTATAACCGTGCCAAAGAACATAGGTAGGGGGAGCTTAAAGATATCTTAATAATAGTAATCATTTTTAGAGCCTATATAATTTAGTCTAGGAACTAAAAAATATAGCTAAGCTAGTAGGAGTTGCAATACCAGGGTATCCTTATAAGGGCGGTTCTACTGTAGTCGCGAATTTGCTACAAGAGTTACCTCAATATAAAGTACATTTGCGCAATCATTGTGCGCGACTTTCATGATCGTTGGTAAATCCAGATAAGTCCGGCGATTGCAGGTTTCATGCATCCTGACTATTCCACATCCCACATTGTACAATATCATTCAACAAGCCCGAATTTCGAATTCCCATGGCCGGATTCTCTTTTACGCCTTTGCGCCGTCACTCGCCATCATCCTGCTGGGTGTCTTGACGAGACTAGCCTCCTCTCCCGGGTCACCGCGGAACTTCCACTGCCCATTTGCAACCTCGTCGTCAGTCGCATTATCGAGCCTCTGTAGCTCCCTCCGCATGTAGCCCACAATCTGTGCCAGCTTGTCGAAGTCTACATCCTCCCTGCTGCCCAAAAGGTTCCTCCATATGGCCGCAGCTAGCATCGCGTCTCCTTTGATGAGGCCCTCATCATATGAGAGAAGCACGCCTCGCCATTGCGCGAACATATCCTTGAGGTACTTCTGGCGCAGTGAATTCGCGTTGAATTTGTGCCATACCACAAGACGGTCTTCGGCGGCGTAGAAAGCGTGGTTCGTGATGTGCTGGATCCAGACCGGAGCGTGCGACTTGGGGAACATGCGAAAGCGGACTTGGAGCATGTACATGTGGATGAATGTGATTTGTGCCCAATTTGAAAATGTAGGGGTGAGGCCAAGCGCTGTGCACAGTTAGCTCGTCCTGTAGCACTCTGGAAAGAGGCAGTGCATACTGTCATACCACCAGCCTTCGCCCTCGCCGATGTGCACGCCGTTTGCGTCGGTTGGGATCTCGGCTTTCCTATCTAGCGCCTGCGGTATCGTATACTCGCCCGGCCTGGTGCATTCTTTGATCAAGTCCCGTGTTGCGCCATACGCGACATAGGTCTCAGTCATGAGTGGAGCTTTCTCACGCAGCTTCTGGGCAAGACCGGTCACGCCAGACTTGATGCCAGGGTGTGGTTTCTTGATGGCTTCTGGACGTACGTCGGCGCTGAGGCTGTGCGAGGCATTGTAGAGTGTTGGTGCGGTCGTTGAGAAGCTTCTTTTAACGCTGCGGAGGGCTTGTCTGTTGGTAGCCTGTTACTGTCAACCACGTCGCTCGCGGCCGAAAAGGAGGCAATTACCTTCAAGACATGTGATGTTTGTTTCGACAATGCCTTGGAGCAGGCTCTGCAGGTGAAATTGGACGCCATTATGGGTGGTTGTCGTGAGAAGAAAGAACCACCAGTCCGTCTCCAAAAGTTCGCGAGTCGCGCTTTCCCGCTAGCATCATGACGTTTACTACGGCGGCCAGATGCACCACCAATGAGCGCTACTCACCCCAGCCATGGCCTAGCCATTAGCATTACACAATCTTTACAGCTCAATGGCTAGACCTCATTCCGGATGCACAATCGTGGCTGAGCTGCCCCGAGGTTTCGCCTCGGAAATGCGGCCATCACCGCGACCAGTCGTGACCACGTGAGCACCAACGAGCTTCTTAGAAGCTGCAACCCCAGCCAATGCAAGTCGCATGACGGGGCCGATCGCCTTGCTCCGATTTCGTGTTCAAATTCTCACACACGCCTGCTAGAGCTTCAGTTAAACTCCGTCCAATACACCGTGCTTCTGACTTGCGTTACTTTGCTCACAGCTCGAACTCCCCATCCTGCCATCACGCATCCGTCACGCCACACGGCAACCGAGCACTGCATCGGGCACAACAATGGCTCTGACTGGGCCACTGGTCAATGTGAAGGAAAGACCACTGTACATCTCCCTCTTCGAAGAGACACATCCGTTCTACACGTGCGGAGACCGAGTTCGGGGTGTCGTCAGGGTTGAGCCTACACTTCGGCCAAAGCGCATCACCGTCATCTTCAGGGGATACTCTACTGTCCACGACCACAACGCCAATGGCGTAACCTCAGCATTATTTAACTACAAAAAGCACCTCTTCGTGTCATCAGGAGCACACGAAAACTTCGACATCCTGCGTCAAGGAACAGCCAGAGATGGAAAGGTCGAGCTCCCTTTTGAATTCACTTTCCCAAGCAACGTAGAGCTACCACCACCCTCGGACACTGGACGGACATGGTGGAACTCGAACGACTCCTACGATCACCCACGGTTTCAACATTCCCCTGGATTCGTCCTTCCACCCAGCTGTGCCTCCTTTATTACTACCAATAATCCTTTGGCGCCCCGCATCACATACGATCTCGAGGCTTGCTTAGACTCGACCATCTCGGACAATCCACATATGAAGGTGCGTCAGGAGCTAAAATTCCTTCCTCCAGCGCCGGAATATGATTTGGCGCTTCTCCAGCCCAATCTCGACTTCGGGACGAAGCTACCGAAGCATTGCTGTCGATATAAATTCATCCGGACTCGCAAACTACTCCCAGGCTACGCAGAGAGCAGCAAGCTGGGCAAAATCAGAGACGTTCTTGTAGAGAAAGAGTTGTTCTTTGGTCTTGACTCGTTCGCCGAGGTCCCGTTTGCTCGATTCAATCTTCTTGCAACACCTGCACGCATCCTGGTTATTGGATCTGACATTCCCGTCACCATAACCGTTCAACATCTGGATCGTTCAGCGTCATTGCCCGCTCCCCCGGATCTGTTCATGCGCAGAATTCGCGTCCAGATACTTCCGGCGTTCCACGTGTTCATTCCGCGTTTGGCGCAAGCTGGCCATACCAAAGAAACACATGAAGTGGCTCGCGATACATGGACATTATTGGACAAGAAATTCGAGGACGCAAATCCCCAACCGTTGCGTGACGGCCTTACGCTATCACAGATTGGGGCTGTTCCGCTTGCACGCGACAAGCTACTTCCAAGTTTCACAAGCTACGGCTTGGCGTTGGAGTATGAGCTACAAGTAGAGATATGGGGCGAATGCGTGAAACGCGAATTCTCTGGTATCGCCTGTCGAGCTCCGGTGCAGATTGTATCTGGCTGGAACGCAACTCCTCCAGGAGCTGAATTGGATGCAGATCAAGTGCTCGTTCCTGAGCTAGAGGCCGGACCGGAATACCAGGAGTTGGATCCAATGGCATCGCTGCTCAGAACAGACACTGGGCGTTCATTTTATGAACACAGTCGTCCACCACCAGCACAATGGCCAGACTTCCAGCAGACGTTGCAACCGGTAGTGCGCCGACCGCAACCGCCGCCATACATGGCCTAAGTCTGAAGCATAATGATCATGCTCTTCATATGCACACATCACAGTCATCGTTCACCCGCTGAGTGGTAAGGCAACCAACGTCCGTGACCCGCATCTATTTTCTGGGTCTTGGACTGCGACACGGTTCACGGAGTCAGTGGGTTGTTACTGTGCTTCAACAACAAGCGAATTGTCGAAATTCACCACCGCCTGCAGCGTAAGTGCATAAACTTCCTCCGTTGACTTCTGTACCATTTCTCCAGTATCTTCGAATATTTTGTACACTCTTGTTCTTCCAAACATATCTATCACCAGCACCAAGAAAACCACTTACCGTAAAGCACTCGAAAGCACGCCCGCGAAAATGTGTCAGCAGTACATGATAACTTACAATTGTCCAATAGGATGCGGCTACTCTACAGGAGCCTGGTCGACCCATTGCGACTACACGGGCCGCGATGACGTCCAAGGCGCCTGTGGTAACGTCGACTTTGGCGGCATCCGCCAGATGAATTACCCATGCCCCAACCACCGAGGCCTAAACGACCCCCAGACCGCTGGCAACCTCGTCCGTCAAGATGGCAGCCACTTGTGGCGCCATGCTCTTCGAGAGGGCTATGTAGGTCGCAGTGCTCGCAGTACGAGGAATAGACGTCAACAAGACCTACGAACGCGGTGGGCACAGAACCCCGACTTGTACGAGCTGGGGAACTTGACGCCGCAGGATCTTAGGAACATGACGGATGCCGAATGGCGAGACTACAACGCGGAGGTATTGGATGCGGGGGCAAATGGCGATTACGCAAGGCGCTATGCAAATGACCCAAATCCGTGGGGTAGAAATAGGCCAGGTGGACCACTCCCGGATTATTGAATTTAGCCAACCTAGACAGTGGTGACAAGGTTCTGTTACTGCGCAGCAGCTTCATAGTTACCTCTGTATCAAGTCATTGAAAGGGATGTGCCATACTTGTGTATTATATCACCCAGACTCCAGCGTCCATGATTCTTTCTATTTCATGTTCCCCTCCAGCACACCTCCTAACTATCTGATCCTGCACTGCATCAAAAACAAACGCGTTGCACACCGACCATGCACAATACAAGAAATAGCAAACACTCACACCGTCTCTTTAAGTACATTCATTGACTACAACTGCGCACTAAGCCCGGCATTTCACGCACAATCACCCCCTTCAGCACGCGCATTCATGCCCCCCCCCCCCCC
>TARA_R110002003_G_scaffold59_36_pt1 | contig 24159 bp, 22 predicted proteins | sample TARA_R110002003 | Tara Oceans TARA_R110002003 (sample SAMEA4396441) | marine metagenome | biome: Westerlies Biome; feature: [SRF] surface water layer (ENVO:00010504); material: water (ENVO:00002006), including particulate matter (ENVO:01000060) such as... | depth 5 m
ATTATTCTGCCTCGAGAGACGACCATGCTTTTCAACATCGCCATTTGGTTGAACGCCAGGCCCTTGCAGCCGCTTGCTCTTCAATCTGAAGGAGGCACAGCAAAATACAACATGCTTAGCTATAAGACGGCGAATGAAGCGTTCACAGTGCTTGGCGAACGAAGATCCCGGCGCGTACGCTTCCTCGTTTCGAGGATTCCGGATAGGGAAAGGTCTCAAGGTCCCAGAAATCGTGCTTACCGCCGTTCGCTGCGCTTCGGTCGCGGACAAGACGATATTTGTAGCTTGGCAAGCGCTTCGAATACCATATGCGCGGTCGTGGCGCTTAGAAGGCCTCATATCCGCTCAGAACCTAGCCATCTCGTGGGCCACGTTCCACTAACGGGAAGAAGTGTTGGGTAAATTGTAAGGCAACTTGCTCCGAACGCGACTCGGTTGCTGTAAGAAGGAGGAACTCACATGCCGAGGTGACAAGCTCGTGGTGGTGCTTGCCTGACGTTTGCCGCTAGCCACATTGAGCGATCCGACACCCACAGGTGCTAACTTAGCATTTATCATTGATAATCTCATCTTTTATCGATCATCCAACTAATCTCAAAGATACTTCACCCCAACCCTCGGCTTCCCCACCCCCCTTGAACTCAAACAACAATGCGCCTCCACAACACGCCACTTGAGCAACCTCAAATGTGGCTCTGGATCATCTCGACTAGGATGACACGCCGCACTGATAACTAAACTGCAGCTCGCCGCAAACGGTATCTTGACCTTGATCTTCTTCCGCCCAATTAACCCCACAGTCCCGACCAACAGCCAAAAGCAAATGGTCATGACCATCCAACTCGTGCCTGAGAAACCACATGCCGATTTCGACAATTCCCCTTCGACAAGCTTGCCTTGACGATCGTACGTGTCGATGCGGACGAGGAAGACGCTTTGCGAGAGCAACCAGTGCAGGCCACCGCTTGCCATGGTCAACGGCAGGCTCCACTTGTACGGTAATTGGAGGAAGTAAGTATCGCGTTGTTGGCCAACAGGGCTAGTGACGCGCAGCCCCTTACGCGATGTTGCGAGGTTATTCCATTCCGCTGCGCCTGCCATGGCTGTGCACTCGCTGTTGATGGCAAGGTAGCAAAAGGACAGCACGAGTTGGCCTGCATTGGCGATCCAGGCGTTGAGCAGAGTTTGCTGGGATGAGGGGTCGGATGCGCGGAAGGTAGTGTCGGATGCGGTGCCCCATGCTGTGCTTGCTTTGCCGGCGAAGGTGAGGGCGGTGAGAAATAGGGCGAAGAGGATGCCGACGACGATGAAGCTGGGCTCAGTCAGTGTCGTATAGATGCGCAGATTCTTTCTAGACTTACATGAAGTATGAACCGACCTCTCTGTCCCGGTTCAGGGAATTCGAGTAAGTACTGTACTGCTTTACCCAACATTTACCAGACTGTGTGACGATTCTGGACAACTGGTCGTTATGCTTCGGTGCATCCGCAACTTCTCGCACAATCTCCGGTTTTGATAGGATACACATCCTTTCCGTCGTCGGATCCGGGCGTTCGAGATACGACGATGCGCCGTCACCGAGCGTAACGATGTAGTCTTTCCGCTCCATGAAGACAACCCAAAGCATTGTCAGAAGCTTGACGGCGTTGCAAACAATGACAATAATAAGAAAGGTCAGACTGAGCTGGATCCGACTCGCTGTGTTCAGCCTCTTCGCGTATGCGTGCGAAACACGTGCGAATTTCGGTGGGTTTGGGGCAGTCTTGTTACTTCTCGCCTGATCAACCAGCCAGTCCATCCGGATCCAATTTCTAGACATTGACCCCGTAGCTGTAATATTCTTCAGAACATCCCGGTTGCTCGATTCAAGCGTAATTGCATTGCCATTGCCCCATTTCTTGTCGCCTTGATACCATTCACTGGCAACCTCTGTTGAGACATTTGGCCAGTTGTTTGGTTTGCCGGTCAACGTCTTGTTTTCGATCTCCGATCGATACTCGTCAACAGCGATCACGAGTGTGCCATAGCTGACGAGCGAGGTGTCGTACAACCTCAACCATCGATTGCCCTCAATCTTGTCGTACTGAGGGTTTCCGACGTAGGTCGTGTTGTAGATGTTATCATTGACTTGAACTGCATGAAGCTCGTATTCATTGTTAGCGCCAATGTAAAATACTGCGGAGTTGTAGCTGTGTCCAGTCAATCGATGCTTTGCTTGTGAAACTGCCAGAGACTTACAAGAGATGTATAGGAATAGACGATAAGCCCATGAGAACGAAGAGGAACAATCGTCTCCGCGGTATGCGACTCAGGTTTCGCATACTGAGAACTCCAACATCGAGATGCTCATGCCTCGCGTGAGCCTTGTCGATATCTTTTCGCGTAGGGGAGCTCAAAACTTGCATCGTGTAATTACTCGCAGCCAGTAGCAGGGTACTCAAGGCGTTAATCAGGATGTGAAATGCGCTACTCCACCAGGACACATTTTCGGCAACTCCTGACATGGGCACAGCGAATCCATTTTCGAAGCCATTGCCACGTGTTGCACCGACAACGAGGATGGCAATGTTTATACTAAGAACGATGGACGACATGCAACATCCTAGAAGAATACCCATCCGCCATCCATGGAAGCCTGTTCGGGCCATTAAGCGCGTAACTGTGCTACCAAACCATTGGAAAGCCCAGACGATATTTTGAATGACTGGCAGCGTCCAGAAAACGGCAACGCCGTTGGATTCGAGGCATCTTACGGCCCAGCTCTGGCGAGTAACAGTCGATGTCGATGATGCGCTTGATGCCGTGGATGACCTTCTCGCCCGAGGCTCCAACAATTTCCGCGTATCAGAGTCATCCTGCCCTGATAGACTTGGACTGAGTTGTGACACTTACGGAAAGTCTCGCAACTCAGTCCAAGTCTTGTCTGTATCATACGTGTTGCGAGTGCTCGTCAAGTCCAAGCTCGCCATACACGAGGACGAGCCTTCATCATATTCGTTGTCGTATGGCTGATACGATGTTGAGGTAGATGTGTTGATGTGCAAGCCAGGCGGAAGTTGATGTGCTGCATCAGGATCGCCATGTTGCTGCGCGGCCGATGACATGTGGTTTCGCGTCACCTGGTCAACTTCCATCACCTTAGGATGCACCCTAAATCTTTCGCTCTAGATTGCCCTAGATTCGGGATCCTACACCGCGTAACTGGTAGCGTCGGCCAGTCGCTGCTGGTGTTCGTGACTTCAGCTCCACCTTATTTTTAGGCAGCCACGGCACAGGCTTGAAGATGACCAAAATTAAAAGGAAGCGACTGGGAGGAAGAGAATTGATACTGTAACTTGCTCAGAATTTCGCCCATCGAGGTAGAGAATTGTACGTGATTTTGCAACGCGCTGTACGAAGTCGCTTGTGTTTATTGAGTTCTAGGCCCCCACCCGTGGAGGTGGTTGTTGGGGGCCGAAGTCTGAAGGCTGAAACATGCTTCTGCTGTGCCGCGAAGCTGCAGCTAACTGACGCCTGGACGGGAACTGATCCAATCAACACCACCACACTCTCCTTTAAAGCTTGCCACAAGGTGGTCTGAAAGCTTACAGCGAGGCTATGCGGATGTTTGAAACTGCAGATCCAAACCCGATCGATCTGCAACCGGGATTTGTGGGCAATGAACCAATCATTCCTGGGCGCAGCAGCCCCAGGATTCTTGTTATGACCTTTGGTTGAAAGCATGGCGATGGTGTAACTTTGCTTCAATTGTGCATTGTCTAGCTTGCTGAACCCCGCCATAATACATATGAGAAACAGATGACTCTAACAAGGCGTGCCTCGAACGGTTTCGATCCAGAGAGAGACCTACGAGGATCCGCGCCACCCACACTCCGCGCTGTGCAGCATTTTACCCTACCGAGAAACGACGAAGAAGCACCATAACCTAATCCACCACCCATTCAAGGCATTGCGAGCAACATCTCGTCTATTTAGCGAAGTGCAAATCGTATCCGAGCCACTTCCTTGCCTGCACCTGCGGTACTGTAAGGCCTGGTTTGCCGTACGTGAGAGGCGCGAAGAAGAGGAAGCACCAGAATACGGCAAGAACAACAACACCAGTCGCGATCCAGCTACCGAGCTGGCTGGTAGTAGCCATTCGCTCACGGACAGGGCGTGATCGAGTGCGGCGATGGCCCTTGATCGCAGGCGACTCGGGATCGATAGGCTCGATGCAAAAGATGAACTCGACGAGTGCGCCAGTGACAAGACATGATGCAAGGTGAGCAGGCAAGTAGTGATGCAAGAAGAGTTGACGACCCATGATGTAGAAGGGAACGTAATGGGCTGCCCAGGTGAGGAAGAAGAAGCCCGTGGAGTTGTAAAGGCGGGAGCGTGTGCCTGGGACAGATGTGAGTTTGTGCATGATTACTTCGAGGACTGTCAACTTACGCTCATCAAGGGCATCCATGCCACGGCGGAGGGCCAACTGATCAGCGCCAATGATGCCAGCAAAGACCGCAAGCAGAGACGACGCCAACCACCATCCGATAGGGTTCCCCAGGAAATATATCTGCTCACGGGTGTCGTTGTGTGTCCAGAATGACACACCGCGGAGGAGGAACGGCCAGGAAATAGGTTGAGAGGCGTACGGGTGCGAGCTCGTCAAGGCGTTGTTGTGGTAGAACATGGCGCGCTGAAGCTCGACCCATTTCCTGAGGAAGCTCAAGGTCTTCACCTGTTTGGCTTCCTTCTTGTTGCGAGGGTCTTCGGCAGGCAGCGACGGAATGTCATCGACGTACCAGACGTTGCTGGACTGCTGGAGGTTCTTATTTCCGTTGATCTCAGCCTGCTTGTATGCCCATTCAGGCAGAGGCGACGTGTGAGTCCACATAGCAACCTTGGTAGGAACGTGGACGAGCTTGAAGTGGGTGGACATGGTCCTGAAGTCACCCTTGCCCTTGTCGACCTTTAACTCGAAGAGAGTGTCATTGTAACGATCACCGTTCGCCTCCTCCTGGTTCACCGTGGTGAACTCCTGGTTGGTAGGATAGTATGGAGATGCAACGTCGTGTGTAAGGAGGATCGTGTCGGTAATCAAGTGACGCAGGCGAACGACGTCGCCGATATGGACACGCTGATCAACCTGACTCGACAGAGGCTTGGAAGGCAGGATCTGCCAGTGGTTATTGGTATCGTTGTGTGGATATCCCGTAACCTGCTGGCCCTGAGAAGAGACGCGGCCATCCTCGTAACGCAATGGGTAGCGATCAGGGTGACTGTGAAGATACACCTTAGTCTCCTTGTGGCGCATAGTAATGGAATCGTAATAGTTGATTCCCACAGATTGCAGTGTCATTTGATTGTCGCTCAATGTCTCCTGGAACTCGGGTGTCATGAAGTCATCGCCTGGTCCTGAGCGAGTGAGGATGGAGAAGTGGACCTGGAACCAGAAGAGGTAGAGGAAGAAAGGCACGATGATCAGCGCAACGACGCGGGCAGCGAAGTGCTTGCCAAACTCAGGAAGCGACAAAGCGCCCTGCCGACGCTTGACGTCCATGAGATCCCACAAGTCAATCGCAACCGGAACTCCGACAGAAAAGAAGGTGAAGACTCCGACGTATTTGATGGAGATGACGCAGCTCAGGTTGACGCCAGTCAGTAGCAGCCATTTCCACCATTTGCGACCAAACGGATCGTGTCGGAGCTTGTAGAAGCGAATGTATGAGAGCACCGAGAGTGCCATGAAGAAGATGAGCGAAGCGTCGAGGAGGATAAGGCGCGTCTGGCCAATGTGGGCGTTGTCGAAAAGCATGAGACCGGCAGCGGTAACGCAAGCTGGCAGCGAATAGCCAGACTCCCACATGATGAGAAAAACGACCGGGACGGTGAGCGCGCCCAACGACGCGGGCATGGCGCGGTATGCGACATATGGGACCTTGTTGGTAATGTACGAATCGCCAATGTTCTCGAAGAGAAAGTCGCCCTTGTATCCAACCAGCCATCCGGCGAAGGCGAAGAGAAGCTTTCCGAAAGGAGGGTGGACATCGAAGAAGTAGGTGCGTTGCAGGTAGTATGAAGCGAACTACGTGTGGTGTCAGCCTATGTCCAGTAGAAAATGTACCCAGGCTCTGAAGCTTTCGTGGTAGTATGTTGCGCGTGGACTCGTACCTTGCCAAAGTGCACCTCATCAAAGACTACCTGGTCGGGATGCCTGATACCCCAGAACCGGGTTATGAAGGCGAGGACTGTGATGACCGTGATGGCAATCTTGTAATCCCATTCGGAGCCCTGTTTCTGTGGCTTATATGGCTTGACCCTCTCGAAAGCAGTGGCAGCCTTCTCGGCGACCTTCTCCGACAGCGCCTCGACGTTCGGCGTTGTTGGGCGCTTCTTCTCTTTGGTGGTGCGCTGCCTCACCTGGCCGCCGGGAGAAGACATTGTGAGTTGTGAGTTGAGGCTGCCTATAATTGACCGATCAGTTGGGGATTTGGAGTCACGACTGAGAAGCTGCAGCACACTCACCTCACCCCAAACAAACACAAAGTCGATGGAAAGGAGGGGAATTGGAAGTTGCAAGGACAGCTGGGGTTTGAAGATCTGGCTCCAAGAGCTCCGCGCACCGACCCCTTTTCGTCGCTGGACCCTGAACTCGCTTAGTCTAACAAGGATCCCTATCCACGCGCTCCCTTCTCGCTCACCAGACTTTCATCTCGCATGCAATGAAGTTCAACGGAAGCCGTTCGACTGTTCTCCTATTCTATTGGTCTTACACAGTATACATATCTCGCTTCGTTCTCTTTTCCCGTGAGCATCTTGACAGATTGCGAGAAGAAGCAACCCTGATCTGGTTCATGCAAGGGGTACCATAATCTTACACATTGAGGTCTACGCGTATGTGCACGCGTCATAGGTTACATTTTATATCGCTCTTGCGAGCCAGATGCATTCTCTACTGCTTCTTCTTTCCTTTCTCCGCCTCCAATCTCTTCTTCTGTGGAATTCTGTAAGAAGTCTCCCAACCATACAACGCTCCCGCACCGAACACCATTGCAGCACCAACCTTCATCATGCCACCCATTTGGTTACCAAAGATCCAGATGCTCAGCAAGAAGCTGACTAGCTTGCGGATATTCAACACTATCGTTACGGTGACCGCAGAGGTGTTTGCACTGAGGATGTTGACGCCCGTGATACAGAGCAACTGCGTGATAGCATTGGCTGTGAGATAGATGACGTGCTGAGATGTCGATGCGAGTGCCTTATTGAGGGATGGCGGTAGCTGTGTGGCGATGCTCAGCGGAACGGAGAATGGTTCGGAAGCCTGAAGGCGCGTGAACTGCTGGTAAAGGACAGGTGCGAAGCCGGTGAACATCGGAATAGAGAGCAGATGGGAGTAGAAGAGGTTCGCCTGCCAGTCCTTGCCGTGGTCGCGGTAGATGTCCTCAACATAGGCGCCCATCCAGGCAGAGAGTAGCTGTGCAACCAAGAGGATGAAGAGGCCTGCTTCGAATGATCCACTTGTCAGGTCAATGCTCGGGCTGTTTGCGATTTTACCCTGCTAGTGTCAGTATCTACATGATTGTATTTGCAAAGCCTCCCGGTCACTTTCACCTTTGACTGTGCATCTGCCCAAGCGGACACCATCACACCCAGTGTAAGTACCGCCACTGAGGATACCTGCAAGCGCGTGTACCTCTTGCCACGCATCCATCCAGCTGCCATCGTGGTCACACTACCGAAACTCCTAAGGATGATGTGGACTGGAACTGATATGTCGAAAGCGAAAGCCCAGTTGTTCATCATATTCACGGTAAAGAACAATGCTGCGCTGATGCACCATTTGCGAAAAGGTACGGGCGATGACCTCACAAAGTAGCGACCATTAGGGTCGAACTGATAGTGCAATGTCGACAGACACGTGAATACGAATTGAAAAAGCGTAATAAGGAGGCCGCTGTCTGGCTCCTTCCTATAGCGATGTCAGGCTTGTGTTGAGATGTTCGCGGGAGGTCCTCACTTTACAATTGCCTCCAGGCAGTATACCTACCCGTGTGTTAGCTACTTGCTGAGGAAGTGATATCCTGTGCTCACGTTTGCGCAGCAGCCGCCAAAGATGAGCGAAAAACTGCTGATGATCGGCGCGATAGCAGCCATTGTGCGTCAGTTGCGGTAGCAGGCTGCGGCGTCGAGGTGCGGCCTGATTTGGAGGTACGGAACCCCTGCAACACTCGTCGAACTACGCATAATCAGCTGCAATAACGAGAAATGGTAGATGATGACACCAGGACATGCGCGACGGAAAATTCCAACTCCAGTCGCGACGTATACATACGTTGTCGGGCACAAATGAAAACGGAAACAGAACGCTTACTTAAAAAGGAATCGAGTGAGATTGGACGTCAAGCTCACGGCACTATCATCGTATACTACTAGTATGGAAAGCTGGAGAGTGAAGGCCCTGAGACCAGTGACGTGGAGACTTTGAGCCTCACGGACGCTAGCGGTGCTTAGCCGAATTGCGCATTAGGGCTGACTGGGGTGTAACGGTCCCCACGACCCTGCCCAGGTCTACAAGGGCCTTACTGCACGATGCAAGACCGTCACGGGCCTTATGCCACCCGTATTCTCTTGAGTGAAGAAATGGGTTTTTGGGGTACAGCGCATCAGGACCATTGACATCATCCTTCCGTTGTACCATAGCACGAATAACCGTCAAGATGATTTCTTTTGATATTCTCTGCACCACTTCAGTCATTGTGGTGGTGTTCAATCTACACTGCTATGCTTTCCTTTCCTCTCCCATCCCTCGCAATGCACTTTGCGACATCAATCGACAGCATCGGCTCTTCCTATTGAGTAATCGTGTTCTACTGCCTAGCGACGCCGAGGGTCTGATGTCGAAGCTGAGAAGAAATAAGGAGAAATGGTTCACCAGAAACACACGTGTAAATGCTTCTATTTGCGAATGCTTTGGCCCAATGTGTGCATACTGGTCAGACTTTTCACAAAGCAGAGAAGACGAATAGCTGAGGATGGTTAGCGGAGTGTTTGTGAGGATTAGATCAGGTGCACCTACATTGTTTGTCGCTGCAATTGCAATGCTGTCCTCGAACGGATGCCAGCTCATGTGCAGAATCTTCTTGTTGAAGTCAATCTGATCCGCGTCTGTCTCTTTTCGCATTCGTTGCCCTTGTCCCACAGCGCCAGCCGCAGGACTTCCGGCTCTTGATCCACCCTTCTTGCTGGTGCTACCTGTTGGGCTGGTGGACGAGTTCATGGGAGTCGGGATTCCAACCTTCTTAGCCTTGAAAGCCGACTTGTCCGCTTGGAGTACAACCTCAGTATCCTTCTCTGGATCTGACGGGTAGATCATGAAATTGTTGTTGTAGCTTCCGGTCATGACGTTCTTGGCATCACCGGAGAACACAACCTCGAACTTGTCGAAAATGCTGTCGTTCTCGTAAGTATCACACAACCTAGGTCGGAGATGTTCGTGGATAGGTATGGTCTTGACGGGTGTCCGCTCCATGTTCACGTCCCAGATCTTGACAGTCAAATAGTCGCGCGATAGGATATATCGGCCGTCGTGTGAGAATCGTACATCGGAGATGGATGAGATGATCTCAGAGAAGAAGGAGCGCGAGGAAGGATCCTCTTCTTGTTCGAATTCTGAGAGGAGTCATGTTAGTAGTATGCTCGGCGCAATGGTGTGAACGACTTACGCTTAGCATGCTGATCGCACAAAGCACTCTCTCGCATATCCGCCAGCTTGATGGTACCTTTGGAACTCGCGTACATGAACCAATTGCAGCTTATTGGATGGAACTCGGCGGCAGTGATGACTTCCGTAAGCTCTTCCATGTTGGCCGGCTTAATATCGACAATGTTGAAGCTCTGGTCTTGGATGTTGAGGTTCCAGAGGTTGATCCTCAGATCGTCGCTACTAATGAAAGTCTCGCCGTCGCTGTTTACCGATATGCTGTTGATGTGGTAGGCGTGTGCATTGGCGTATGTCTTTCGTGGCACAGCCGCAACGACGGTATCGTGATGTGTAAGACGAGGTAGCTTCAGGTCTGTGGCAGTGCGGAAATGGGCGTTTGGGTTCCTGACGGGACCGCCTCCACCAGCAACCCCACCCCCGGGTGTCAACTCGTGCGAGAGGTTGTTCTCCGCCACCACCTTTAATGACTTTTCAAAAACCTTCCAAAGCTTGATTGTCTTGTCGTTTGTGGATAGCAGGTAGTGTGAAGCATTCTGGCGGCGGCACCACTTGATCTTGTTGATCTTCTCTTCGATTTCGAGCGACTTTAGGTAGTCGAATTCTGGTTCGTGCGATTGGAACTCGGTGTGGAATTTGTACTCGCAGGTTTTTTTCTGAATGCAATTAGTGGTGAAGCTTCTTGGAGTGGTAAGGCGAACGTACTGTCTCGTTCCTCTCGAACAGTACCACGCGGCCGCCCTTATCGCCCGTCGCGAGGTAGTTGCCCGTCTGGTCGAACTCAACCGTGGAGATAATGTCCGCTGTTGCCGTAGTCAGCGTAGAGCCTTCACGTTGCCCGTAGCATGATGCGTCGTTGGCAGCGAGCTGTGACGAACCTTCTGTTATGTCCTCAACATCGCCTTTGTCGCCGAAGCACCTGTCAGAGTCAGTAAGTGCGCGGCAAACAGCTCAGACCAGGCTACGACAATGAAGCAAGGCTTATGCGGTGCAGTGCACTGCTTATGATAGGAGCGAACATACTGCGTAAACTTCCACGTCGTGGGGTTGCTCTCTGCTTCAACCATGGTGCAAGATCCTCAACGGTACAGAGCCGCGGGGACCGAGTAAAAGCAGCTAGGAGCTCTTGCAATCCTAGTCTGGCGGTGATATGGGCACTTGGTGTGGCAGCTAACAAGCTGTGGTAGGGCGTGGGTCCGATGGCGCCGCCGACGTCGAGGGTTTGGCAGCAGGTAAATGCTGGGAGGATGATGTAGTGGCAGCGGTGTGGGGCGGAGGGCGAATGCAACGAAAGCAGTGGGGGGAGAGAGCAGCGATATGGTCAGCGGGGAGGCTCGACTCGGCGGCGAGGAGACTCAGTGGGCGGGAGTCGGTGCAGGGTGAATCGCAGCAGCGCAGGTACCAGACAAAGCGTGTACTTCAACTTCGTAGTGGGCGATTCTGTGTCCGCGGTGGGGTGCTGGCGCCAAGAACGGCAACCGCGAGCTAAAAGACGCTAGTCTAGAACCGTCGCTAGCATACGAATGCTGGCGACGTGAGAATTAGACATGAATCAACCTCTGATGTAGTCACTAAGTCATGACGCTTTGTGCTATGCTTTCTGATTACACTCGTCTGTTTACTTCTCTCCCTGTGCGTATCTACTGTCCCTCTTCCTTTGGTGCAAGTGTAACGATTTAAAAGCCCCAATTTAGCAAACTTTCAAGAACTTCTATCTTGCAAAATTGATGAGTCGCGACAACCGCATATTCGATGTAGTTGTTCAGCGTGACCGGGATTTTTGCTGTGCCCGCGTCCTATTCCTAGGCTCTAGGTAAGTATCTATTTATATGAGGTTAGAGTACTGCATCCTGGGCGTGCAGTACTTCATCTTGCACGGCTAGGGAAAGAGAGTGTTCGAGTATAGTGTCGCCTAGTAGATTATAGAAATGCATGCTCCCGATACGATGAAACTCCAGTCCAATAACAACTTAGTGAGATGTAGCTTTGAAGATTGAGCAGAACGTGCATGGCAAACCTGCGACCACTACGACTATTTCGACAGGAATGAATGAGATACTGACAATCAGAAGGAACCGAGAAAACTTCTCTTACGTGACCTTGAACAGAGCGGTGTGTTCGTGTGTTACCTACCTACACTCGAAAGAAGTACATTTCATCAGACGCTGTGTTGGTACATCACAAGCGAATGGCAAGTAAAATATTGAACTTGGTATCGTTGAATTTTGTTCAGGTGCTCGTCATGACCGGTGCCCAGGCAAATCTATTCCGTTCGCCTAAGAACCTCTGAAGAAAGTATGAACTCCGTAGCCGCCTCCACCAACCTCTTACGAGGTGGTCTGGAGGTCCTTCTTCATCACACCCTCGTACTGCCTCTTCTCCGCTGGGGTCTGGTAGGCACCGTGTCCGAACTTGGACGAGGTGTCGATCCACTTGAGTTCGACCTTTTCCAGCGCCCTCCTGCTTGTGTGTGTGAACATGGACTTGCGCAGGGTCATGACGCGCTTCTTGACACCAGGGCAGTTACCCTTGATGAGAACAAAGTCGTTCTTGACCTCACCGTAGCGGACGAAGCCACCCATGCTATTATGTGTTAGTCATGTGCAACAGAGACTAGAAGTAGTCGACTTACGGAGTGATGGTCTTCTTGGAAACATCAAAGTCGGTCGACGCGTTGCCCTCGTCATCACCCTTGCCAATGCGGTAGATCTTGTGGTTGACGGAGGTACGATGATGGTAACCCATCTGACCGGCACGGGCAACAGTCCACTGCACGTGGGCCGGATGCCAGGCACCGATACAGGCGACCTTGCGGAGACCCTTGTGCGTCTTGCGAGGAAGCTTCTTGGTGCCCCATCGGGAGGTGACACCGTTGTATCCGTGACCCTTGGTGACGGCAATGACGTCGATCATCTCGTTGTCCTCGAAGATGGAGCTGATGTCGATGGGCTTCTCGAAGAGACCGTGGCCGTACGAGACCTTGTCGGCGATGCTGCCACCGTTGATCTGAATCTCCATAAGGTGGGCCTTCTTCTGCTTGAGCGGGGTCTTGGAGATCTGGGTGTGGGCAAGCACGCGGACGACGGTGCAGTACTTCTTCATGCGCTCGAGCTCGCGGGTGATTGACTGGCCGCTGCTCTCAGAGTGCTTCTTAGCGTACTTGGTGAAGGCCTTCTTCTTGCTCTTGTACCAGTTGCGGTAGAAGCGACGCTTGACCTCGTCGCTCAAATGCTCGGCCCAGACGGTGGTGAGCGAGCGCAGACCACGGGGAGTCTCAATGTAGCCAACGAGACCGACAGCGATCATCTGTACCAGGTTAGTGCCGCCCTCTATTGCTATCCAGGATGATGCGTACCGGAGGAGTCTCAATAACGGTAACAGCCTCGACAATCTCCTTCTTGTGCAGCTTCGCACCCGGTCGGTCGAGATCGCGGACGATGGTGGTCATACCGGCCTTGTAACCCATGGCGGCTGTGAGGTGGACAGGCTTCTTGGGGTCATCCTTGGGGAAGCTGCAATTGTGGTGAGCTCGCTGTCGCTGTCGAACTTTTGGTGGCATCGATTTTACTTACCTCTTCACCTTACCCCTGTGGCGGGCGGCGCGCTTTCGCGGCAAGAATGCCAGTGACCCGTGGCGGGGAGCCTCGAACTTCCTGTGAGACATGGTGTTCGATGTGCTGTGGTTAGTATCGAAGTTGTCGGAGAGTTGGGAGAAAGTATTGTCGAAGTTCCGCTATTTCGACTGTGGGCGCGCAACCGGACGCGCTAGCCCTACGAAGCCTAGCGCGGTCTGTTCCAGTAGCGCCCTCTGAACAAAGCAGCGGGTAGACTTGAATCTGAACACAACTGTTGTGGACAACCATTGAGCTACTTTAAATGGATCTTGTAGCTTTCGACGGGCAATGTGTTCAAAGGTGCAACCTGTCAAGTCTGCGCGTGCAATGAAGCATCCTGAAAACAACAGCTGTATGTAGTTCTCACACACTGAACCGAAAATTGCAACGCAAGAGCTGCGAGTTGGGGACCACCTCTAATTCAGTCGCGAACTTCTCACAAGAAGTTCAGGTCTTCGGATCAACTTGTGGCGTTTCTTGACTGGTAGAGTGCATGTGATGGAGAGGGCTAGGTCTATGACGACTACGAGGTCTTTGAGCATCTCTGCTGCACCAGCGGCGAAGACTGTCATCACGTACTTTCTGAATGAGTCAACTGTACAATCTAGTCCATTCGATCATTATTGAGCAGGCAGGACTGTTTGCCTCTAGAAGTCGGAATAATGACAGTCTTGCTGTGTCTCGTGTTGGTTGGTTGTGGAGGAATTGGTTCGTGAAGATGCATTTCGAATTCTGCAGCAATATGATTCATGCCCGCGACTGCATATGATTGCACGAATGAAGCGTCAATATACTCTGCAAAGGACGACTTGGTAGATACCTGAGGATATACAACTGATCACGCCCAAGAAGAAAATCCGGAGCCGAAAGCACATCCCGGGTGCACTTCGTGGCAACCGAGGCCTAGCATCTGTCCAATTAGCGTGGCGCCATTCCATCTACGTAACGGCCACTCGCAGCCTCCATTTCCTGACGTGCATCAATTGTAACCCAAGTTCACCACTTCGACTGCCTCTTCACTCTGCGGCTACAGCAATCATGAGCTGTCTCAGGATGCGTCGAACACAGCTCGCAAGCCAGGTGAGTTCTACACGCTATCCCCGCTCTCCGCCGCGCGCGCAAACTTCCTTGTACCCGGCATTCTTCGCCTAGATGCGTGTGCCACATCCTATGATGGTTCAGAGAGTCGCTCGCATTGGCCATGCATATCTCAATTGCTTTTGCGAGGTTACCGTGACGTCTCGCGAGCCTGCGCAGCTTCTTGTAGCGCAATGGCTAACAAGCACCACATAGCTGTCAAAGAGCTTCCGCACACCTTCACGAGCCTTTTCCTCGACTCGCCCAGCGGCACGCATATTCGGAACCGGCAACTTAAGGGCAAAGGAGGCATCGGGCTTCATCTCGCAGAAGTACCCCGTCATTGATCACGAGTACGATGCCATCGTCGTGGGAGCTGGAGGAGCGGGTCTGCGAGCAGCCTTCGGTCTCGCCGAGGCTGGCTTCAACACTGCCTGTATATCAAAGCTCTTCCCCACCCGATCGCACACGGTAGCGGCGCAAGGAGGTATCAATGCTGCACTCGGAAAGTAAGTATCAGCTTATGGGTGGTAAAGAGACAAAGGCTGATCATATATCTAGCATGCACGAGGACGACTGGCGGTGGCATATGTACGACACCGTCAAGGGTTCAGATTGGCTAGGTGATCAGGATGCTATTCACTACATGACACGAGAGGCGCCACAGTCCGTCATTGAGCTCGAGAACTACGGTTGCCCATTCTCAAGGACAGACGACGGAAAGATGTACTTGCACAAATTTTGATCCACGTTGCAACATACTGATTTGTTCCAGCTACCAGCGCGCGTTCGGCGGACAGTCCCAGAAGTATGGCAAGGGCGGACAGGCATACCGATGCTGTGCCGCCGCTGATCGAACGGGCCACGCTCTCCTCCACACACTCTACGGTCAATCGCTACGACACAATACCAAGTACTTCATCGAGTTCTTCGCCACCGACTTGATCATGGAAGACGGCGTCTGCAAGGGTGTCGTCGCTTACAACCAGGAAGACGGAACTATTCACAGGTTCATCGCGAAGAACACCGTTCTGGCTACTGGAGGATACGGACGTGCCTACTTCAGCTGCACATCCGCCCATACTTGCACTGGCGACGGAATGGCCATGGTTGCTCGTGCTGGACTCCCTAACCAGGATCTCGAATTCGTCCAGTTCCATCCCACCGGTATCTATGGCGCAGGCTGCTTGATCACCGAGGGCTCTCGTGGAGAGGGCGGTTATCTGCTCAACTCTGAGGGTGAGCGGTTTATGGAGCGATACGCACCAACCGCCAAGGATCTTGCCTCCCGCGACGTTGTTTCCCGATCAATGACGCTTGAGATCCGTGAAGGCCGTGGTGTTGGCCCTGAGAAGGACCATATTTACCTCCAGCTTAGCCATCTGCCTCCCGAAGTTCTCCACGAGCGTCTGCCTGGTATCTCTGAGACCGCCGCTATTTTTGCTGGTGTCGATGTCACCAAGCAGCCCATTCCCGTGCTACCTACCGTCCACTACAACATGGGTGGTATCCCAACCAAGTACACTGGTGAGGTCATCACCCAGGACGCGCAGGGTAACGACCAGGTCGTTCCAGGTCTGTTCGCCTGTGGTGAAGCCGCTTCAGTCTCCGTCCACGGTGCCAACCGTCTTGGTGCAAACTCTCTCCTCGATCTTATCGTCTTTGGCCGCGCTGTTTCCCACACTATCCGCGACAACTTCAGCCCCGGCCAAAAGGCCGACGCCGTTTCTGCCGATGCTGGTGCCGACTCCATCGCCGTCCTCGACAAGATCCGCACATCCGAGGGTTCCAAGACCACCGCCGAGGTTCGTCTCGCCATGCAGAAGGTCATGCAGACCGATGTCGCCGTCTTCCGAACCCAAGAATCGCTCGATGAAGGTGTCAAGAAGATTCACGAGGTGGACTCCCAATTTGCCGACGTTGGTATCAAGGATCGCAGCATGATCTGGAACTCGGATCTCGTTGAGACTCTCGAGCTACGAAACTTGCTCACCTGCGCCGTTCAAACCGCCGAATCAGCTGCTAACCGCCAGGAGTCAAGAGGAGCGCACGCGCGTGAGGACTTCCCCGATCGTGATGACGAGAAGTGGATGAAGCACACCTTGTCATGGCAGAAGCAGCCACATGGCAAGACGGAGCTAGGATACAGGAAGGTTGTCGGAACAACGTTGGATGAGAATGAGTGTAAGGCGGTGCCACCATTCAAGCGTACGTACTAGAAGCGCTGAGGTGCCCCGGGGAGATGGGCGGAGGATTTGTCCTGTATTGTATGTATATTGGATGATTAAGCAATGCATTTTGGCAGCCTTCAATCAACATTCGAGCACAGCCTTGCCCGAGGTTTTTTCCAAGCATGCAAATCTAGCGATGAGACTAGGTCCGGTACTTCGACTTCTGCTAAACCGGATTGAGCTCTAGTCCTTCTCTAGCCGATCGCCGCAGGGGCTCCTTTTCATCTCCTCAGGATCTGGATTTTTACCTTTCCTAGCACATACGGCTTAGATCTCGTCAATTTTACCCCGGAAAGGACTGGCATCTCCGACTAGGCTTCTCGTTGCCAGCTGGAACAGGGCTCTGCGGAGGCGCCGGCTGTCAGTTGCAGCCTCGCTGGCCGACATGACGATTGTGGCTCTCGTAACTTGTAGGAATAAAAACACCTCGTAGAAATGCACACCTCTACTAATTTCTTTGTAAATCTTCTTCGTACATGAGATTTGGAGTTAGAAACGAGCTCTAGCAGTGGGAACACATGGTGTAATCATACTCTATTGTCTGTACGAATGCCTATCTGAAGCGCGTTCGCACAGTGGGGCATGGGCCTTAGTTCCGGCTTTCTCCTTCCTGTGAGCGTCTCGATGCGGAGGGAGATCGTGGACTAAGATGCTGTTGTAGTATTGACGAACGTGCTCTACTAGGGTCTGACCCCTTCGTCGCCTCTGCCGACGATGGCCAATTCTCGAACGAAAGTAAGAACTTCCCCGTCCTGGCGTAAGTGAAGACCTCTTCGCTCGTCTTTGGCCGTAAATACCACGTTCGTTATCCTCTTTTCCTCCTTACTAGCTTTCCGCTATGATGCCGTCACTCGTTTGGGCACTCGCGGCCTTCTCTGCTCTCCAGCTAGCTCTAGGAGCCCCTGCTCCTCAGAGTGTCAGCAATACTGCTCGTTGTGGTGTATCCTTTGGCCTCACCTGCCAAGGCAGTTCCTTTGGCAATTGTTGCTCGCAATACGGCTACTGTGGTTCAACAAGTGCCTACTGTGGCCAGGGCTGCCAGAGTCGATACGGCACATGTAGTGCCGAAGTACCATCCGCTGTGCCCACGATTTCCACAGACGGGAGGTGTGGTGGTACTGGGGGCGCAACCTGCCAGGGCTCTCAGTTTGGTGATTGCTGCAGGTACGTGATATAACCTTTAGTAACAGACTCTGTGCTAACAAGCTGCCAGCCAGTACGGATGGTGTGGCAGGACAACAGGACATTGCGGGACAGGATGCAAAGCACTGTTCGGGACTTGTTCCGGATTGCAGGCTTCTTCAACCTCAACGGTTCGTAGCCAGAGCTCTACCACACGTTCTTCGACTTCGGCAACCCCCTCGTCAACTCTGGTTGTGTCGACAAATGCTCGATGTGGAAGTGCGTACGAAGCTTCGCCTCGGGGCATGACGTGCCGTGGCTCCAAATGGGGGAATTGCTGCAGCCAATACTCTTACTGGTATGTCGTACTCTATGTGAAGTGAGCACGTTGTGCTAATACCTTCAAGCGGAAGTACGGATGATTACTGTGGTACTGGATGCCAACCCGGGTTTGGTGACTGCGAAGCGAAGCTTTCGTCCTCCATATCCTCGACTGAAACTACAGTCGCCACATTGTCAAGTTCGGCTTCTTCGTCTCTGGTCTCAACAGTATCCTCATCATCGAGTTCGGCCTCGTCGTCGTCATCATCGTCGTCTTCTCCAACCTCCTCAACCAGCACTGCGCCGCCATCTTCGAGCCAGGCAGATGTTTCATCAACCATCTCCACTTCCCTGATCACTTCAAGCTCGAGTCTAGTGGCGTCATCAACACCGCTCTCCGAAGCATCCTCAACTATCTCCGTAACTAGCTCAAGCAGCTCTTCAGATGAGCAGTCGAGCAGCAGCTCCTCCAGCGCCGAGATTTCGTCTTCGCTCTCATCCATCACGTCGTCTGAAATAATGAGTAGCACCACGTCCTCCGCCAGCCTGAGCTCCAGTTCGAGTTCAAGTTCCGCCTTGGAGTCCTCGCCATCGCCATCCTCTTCCATGGAATCCAGTTCCAGCTCTAGTATCGCGTCCTCGACCGCCGAGAGCTCTTCTAGCTCGTCTAGCTCGTTTAGCAGTGCGCAAATCACCCCTACCTCCAGTAGTATTTCTTCTGAGATCCAATCAACATCTTCGTTGATTTCGGCTTCCTCGGAGACATCCTCTGTAGTAAGCAGCTCGTCGGAAGTCGTATCTTCTTCAGCTTTGGTCGAAACATCGTCATCTTCGCTCCCGTCCCCAACCTCAACATCAATCTCATCGACAGAAATAATCTCAACGGCGAGCGACGTCCCATCTCCAACCATGGAGTCCTCCACTGCAGTCTCAAGCACGACTGGACCCAGCACACCATCAAGTACACCTGTGGTAAACAGTGTCCGGGACGGCGGGTTCGAAGCGACTACCGCAGCCGACGTTGCTTGGACAGCCAAGCTTTTATACCCAACCCAGTTCACGTATGACTTCAGGGTACCTTCAACGGTCACAGCGCCATTCAGCGGCTCTCAAGTGGCCTCGATCACATACAGATCTGGAGCAGCCGCGCTACAAAGCTGGTTCAATCAGCCCATCACCGTGCAGCCCAACACGCTCTACAACTTCTCGGCAGTGAGTTGCCCCTTTCCATCCTACCCACCTGCGTGCTTTCCACTAACGCATTGAACCACAGCGCATCAAGGGCAGTGGCACCAACGTTGGCTGTAACGTTAACTTTTACACCGCCTCTGCTGATGGCACGACGGTTCTGAAGATCATGTCCCAAACCACTTCATCGCTGATAAACACTGCGTGGAGAGAAGTCACTGGAACTTACCAGACTACTACGACGACATCGTTGACTTTTAACGTTCGGGTGGTTTGCAGCACTACCACAGTTGTGGCCAGATCTTTCTATTTTGACGAGATCGTGTTTCAGCCTGCTTAGGCTTCTGGTTGTATAAAGAAGAGCGACGATAGACAGGCAAAGAAGAAAAGAGCACAACAGCTAGATGTAATGTCTTAGATGTAGAATGTTTTATTATAACATAGACAGATTCTGCGCAAGATCGACAATAGACAGCACGACCGGTAGTCTACCAATAATCTCATGCTTTAGTGGCACGAAATGATGAAGACTCTAAGCCGTACCAGAGTTTGTACAATCTCAACACCCTTTCACATTCACAAACCGTGAGACATGTATGTCCCTAAGGCTAAGGATATAGACGCTGCTGTATACCTTCCGCGGCCATGATTTACCGTCGTAACTACCGTTAGTGACACGGTTCAGTGAATCCACGTAATCCGGTATTTTTATGGTATAGTGTGTGTGTATTATAACTGTTTTCATTTTGTAGCCGTCAAGGCAAGAACCCACAGACGGGATGACACAGTTGTATTGCATGGAAAACACTGGCAAGCCTGGAGTGCCATAGTCATAGTATGTAGAATGCAAGCAACCGCTATTTATACAAGTTGTTATTAAGTCATGTGAGGCCCGGCCTCTGCCTGCCAATCCCAGTGCTCCACAAAGCTCTTCTCGCCGAAGATAGGGTCGATTGGACCGCCATGAAACAAAAGGGCACAGCGGAGATATTGGGAACATGGGAGGATTCCATCGTCCCAGGGCCGGAGATAGACAGCTGGGAGATTCTCGTGTCGTGGGCGTTGAAAGGGTGCGCAGCTCCTCAGGTCAGCTTCCATAGCCTTTCGAACATCGCGAGATTGCGATACGGGCATCCCTGCAGCGGGCATGCCCAAGTGCTACTTCAGCCATGGTAGAAGACCCATTATGCCACGTCTTCACTGGTATATAACGTCATATTGCTCCGCCGACAGTAAAGCCACAAATCGCATATATGGCCCCTCAAGTGTTGATGTTTCGCGCATAACAGTCCAAGCACCAAGGATCCCCCTCTTCTCCGACTTCGACGATGCATTTCTTGCACACCGCCTTTCCGCATCCTCCGAAGCACTGGCGTGCACAAATGTAGCATGTTCGGCCGTCGCAGCGTCTACAGTCCAGATAGTTCTCGAGATCCTTCTTCCGTTTCGGTGCTGACTTGCAGGCGTGACATGGCCGCAGATCGGAGGGAGCGTGAGAATGTGACTCAACTTTTGGTATGCTTGGCGGAAGATCGTACTCAATGTCCATAAGATGCGATGTCGACTTGACGAGTGCGGCCTTAGGGCTGTGCCGCTTCAGCTGCTTTGCTGGTCGCCGTTCTGAGGGTGTGTAGAGTGGCATTGCCGAGTATATTGGGTACGATAAGGCGCGGCTACTTTCGCAGGCCGAGTTGTTGTGGGGGTGTAAACGGGCGAATCCACGACTTGCAGGTGATGGTTTTTGCTGGTACATGCAGCTGCTGCCAAAGCCGTTAGCCAGCGTGTGTGGCTCGATATGCTGGGAGGCTTCATACCTGCTGGATGGGTCTTCGCCTTCAAGCCTCTTCCTCTTCCCCAAGCCTGCTGTATGCGTCGAGTCTGCCATGGCCGTGCACTGGTTCCAAATATTCGTGTCGTTGCGGTTGTGGCTGGAAGTGCCACCAAAGAGGTCGGAGGTGATATACATGGCGGTAAGCTCGTGGTGACGCCGAGCAGCGGAGGTGGCCGTCGAGGCAGGAAGGAGCGGGCGGCGGTGACGCAGGAGCAATGGAGCGATGGGAAAGTTCGAAAGCAGATGGGTATCACAAAGCGTCAACGCTGAAATGCAAGGAACATGGCAGGCAGAGAAGAGTGACGGCAAGATGTGGAGCTGGAGGGAGGACCGTGTTGTTGCCCGACATCCTTGCTCGGTCGTCCCTGCCTAGCACTGTCAAGGCAGGCGCAGGCACGCACCGTGCCTGGCAGAAACCCCACAACCTTCACGTGTTGCGCTAGGGCCCATCTAGACCGATCATCGCAACCACAAAAGGGTCAAACATATCAACACTCGTTGGCGGCTGACGGCACTCGCTTTTTGTTGGATCGCATCCTTACGCCATGCCGTGCACTTTGAGGTGGACGTGACGCGCTTCTTATTGCGCATTTCTACCCCAGATTTTGGCATCCCGCGCAATATTGTTAGAGCATGGATAGCGTGAATGTCTCCGACCTGGTCGCCCGACTGGGCGCGGAGGAGGAGTCGGTGCGGAAGATGGCGGTGTTCAAGCTACAAAATGCCATAGGCGACCCCTCATTTGCAGACGTCTTCATATACGAGGGGGGGCTGCCAAAGCTGCGGTTCCTGGCACTGCATTCCACGGGAAACACGTTGGCATACTGCCTCACGTCGTTAGCGCGTCTCCTAGAGTTGGACAAGGGATGGGACCATGTTACGGACGACCTGGTAGTGAGGGTGAGTGGGAAAATGAAACCCAGGCGCATACGGGAGTCTAATGCACAGGAGTAGATAGTCGACCTCGTGGTCGCGCAACCACTCGTCAATGTCAATCGAGGCGCCATGTCAGTGCTCGCAGCCATCGTGGGCCATCCTTCGCATCGCAACTCTCAGCCCGGCACCACTGGATTCCAGCGTCTCAAACCTGCAGTCGACACCCAGCCGCAGTTCCTTCCCTCGCTCGTCGAAAAGATCACCTCCGCCGACCACGCGCTATGTGCCAATTCTCTCCAGCTGATCAACGCGCTCATGCGCGACGCCATCGCAAATGATGCAGACTTCGAGTGGCCAAAGTTCATCAAGCAGCTACAAGAGCTGGGTGTAATAAAAAGCGTGTACGGGCTTATGCAGAGCTCAGCGATACAGGACCTAGCACATCCGTTGCTGGACTTCCAGTCGTTGACTAAGATCTTGCTTCGAAACTGGAGAGAAGAGAAGGTGGACTTGGAAAAACCGGAGCACCGACGTGCCATTCGAGGATTGCACACAGCCAGTCTGCCAGACAAGTCAGAGAAATCAAGCCTGGACGCGAAAGGCAGCAAGAAACAGAATCCGGTGAAATGGAGGCGTTTAGGTTTCGACACCGAGTCGCCGGCCTGGGAGTTCGATGCCACTGGTTTCCTTGGATTGATGGACCTCACGGACTTTGTCTATAAGAACGAGGACGGGTTCCAAAAGTTGCTATTGGAGCAGTCAGCAGAGCCACTTGAACAGCGCTGTCCAATCGCACGAGCAAGCCTTTCTGTGACTTTGATTCTCTACGAGCATTTCGAGGTGGACAAATTTGACGATGTTGAATCACATAGATACACAGCTCTTGAGTCTCGGGCTAGTTTCGACCGAGCTTTCAAGCCACTTCTGTTGCATTGGTCCCGGCTACACACGAGTGGTCTCAACGCCTTCATACGACTGTGGAAGGTGGCGGGAGCACAGATCGAGGACTACGAGAAGATCGAGGAGCTAGTCCGCATATTGATAGAACAAATCGTGGGACAAGCGCCGCGAACAAAGGAGATCAAGGATGTGGAGGAAGAGCTGGCGGAGTTCGAGCTGAAGCGACTCCGAGAGCTCCAGATGGAGCTGCTTGAGCTGACCTGCGAAGATGCCTGGGGTCATCATCTCCGGTACGTCTGTCAACCCCCTCCTGTGTTGTCCATTCTAACCCCACCAGACAAGTGCGCGATGAGCTCAATCACGAGGCGCTGCAGTTCGTCAAGGAGCAGCGTATTAGATGTCTGCTCCAAGGCGCATGGTTTCCAAGTGGGGTGAACTACGGCTCAGACGCGGGCCCAGTCACCAGCAAGACCCTCACTCGTTCGGTGCCCTCCGCGTGGCGCTTCGTGCGACTGTCACACAACCGTCGATATCTGCACTATGCTGACTTTGACGAGAAGACGGCTGCAGAGCCCAGGTTAGATACCTTGCAAGAGAAAAGTTAGTGTCACCTGTTCGGCCATGCCGAATGGTCTGCGTAGACGCTGTGGCTGACGCACATCATAGTTGACCTCTCCATTGTGTCTTCGGTCGTGAGCAATGTCTCGGCGTCGGCCCCGTCGACGTCTTCGTCTGACAGTACAGTAACCGATCTGCCTGGCCAACGCGCCTCGACCTCAACCAGGATAACAATACATGGTTACTTGCCCCATGTCCATCATTCACGGCAAACGTCTGGCGGCTCAAGCGCGGGCCGGAAAGAATCGGTATTGCTACAACTGCATCCTCAGAGCCACACTCTCGCGTCCGAGTGGCTTGACGGACTTCTTATGCTGCTGAACCAACAGCCAATTACAGCCGACACGAATAAGCTGGTAAATTTCATCGGCGGCTATGGACTGAAGATCCGATTGTTGAACGTTCGATTTGAAGACGTGGGGCTCGAAGAGCCGATCCTGCCCAGTCGAGAGGGATTGGACGAAGAGTTCTATTACGACATTGCTGGAGTCTGAAACGACAGCAGATCTTATCTCCACTACCGAAGCGAATCCGGCCTGGCATCGATCTAGAGTTTAGCCGTTGACCGAACCTCCGGGTCCTGGAATCGTCGCCAAACCTACTCGTTGAGCGAGGTCATCTAGGACTATGTCACAGCAGAATAGAACACGGCAACTACACCGTGCTAAGGCCATTCTAAGT